>Ga0310121_10000204_pt1 | contig 64222 bp, 66 predicted proteins | sample CB27_Tmax_986_MG_FD_203504 | JGI IMG/M metagenome (GOLD analysis project Ga0310121, IMG submission 203504) | Marine microbial communities from Western Arctic Ocean, Canada - CB27_Tmax_986 | ecosystem: Environmental > Aquatic > Marine > Oceanic | place: Canada: Western Arctic Ocean | collected... | reverse complement strand
CGGCCCGCTTTGGCACGTCTGAAGCCCGCTAATTCAGGCTGGACACAAGACCAATGACCGACGTGAACGAACTACGAGAGCTTGGCAACGAGGATCTGCAGCAACGCCACAAAGATCTGGACGATCAGATCTTTCGGCTACGCCTGCAGCAGACGATGGGTCAGGGCGCGACGCCAAACAAGGCCCGGGAGCTCCGCCGCGATCGCGCTCGCGTCAACACGCTGCTTCGCGAGCGAGAGCTGGCGGCGTCTGAAGGGGAACAGTAAATGGCCGGTACACGAGAGGTCACCGGGGTCGTCGTTCGCGACAAACTGGATAAGGGTGTCATCGTCAAGGTCGAACGCCGCGTAAGGCATGCCCTGTATGGGAAGATCCAGCGTCGGACGGCGACGTTTATGGCGCACGACGAAGAGAACACCGCGAAAGTTGGTGACCGCGTCGTGATGGCCGAATCGAGGCCGTTGAGCAAGCGCAAACGTTTTGTGATCATCAGTGTGCTCAGCCGCGCAAATACGGTGGGGCAGTCATGATCCAGATGCAAACGGTGCTCGACGTGGCCGACAACTCGGGAGCGCGGAAAATCTCGGTGATCAACCCGCTCGGTGGCTCGACGGGGCGCTACGCGCGGCTTGGAGATCTGGTGACGGCGTCGGTCAAAGAAGCGACTCCAGCTTCGCAGGTAAAAAAGGGGCAGGTCGTGCGGGCGGTCATAGTCCGAACCCGGAAAGAGCAACGGCGCCGCGATGGGAGCTATGTGCGATTCGATCGTAACGCCGCGGTACTGGTGAACGAGCAGGGCGACCCGGTGGGGACGCGTGTGTTTGGACCGGTCGCCCGCGAGCTCCGAGAGCGAAAGTTCATGAAGATCGTCTCGTTGGCGCCAGAGGTCTTGTAAGAACAGATGTCGAGACTACAAACTCCCGTTCGAAAGAACGACAACGTGATCGTGGTCGGTGGCAAGGACCGTGGCAAGCGTGGACGCGTGTTGCGGGTTATTCCCGCCCGGAACCGCGTCATTGTTGAAGGTGTCAATTTCATAAAGCGCCACACACGGCCCAACCCACAGCAAAACGTCAAGGGCGGCGTAGTCGAGCGCGAAGGCCCGCTTCATGCGTCCAACGTGCAGATTGTCTGCCCCGAGTGCAGCGAAGCCACTCGGATTGGGCACCAGTTGCTCAATGATGGTCGGAAAGTGCGTGTGTGTCGAAAGTGTGACGGGGCAGTAGACAAATGAGTCGGCTGAACGAGCGGTATCACGACGAGGTCATTCCTGCTTTGCGTAAGGAATTTGGCTACGCCAACGTGATGGCAGTGCCAAAGATCCAGCGAGTGGTCGTCAATATGGGGCTGGGCGGCGCGACGCAGAATCCGAAACTGATCGAGGTGGGAGCTGACGAGCTGACTCGGATTACCGGGCAAAAGCCAATGACTCGTCGTGCCAAGAAATCGATCGCACAGTTCAAGCTCCGTGCGGGCGTCGCGATCGGTTCGATGGTGACGCTCCGCGGTGAGCGGATGTACGAATTTCTCGATCGACTCATTGCGATTGCGTTGCCGCGCGTGCGCGACTTTCGGGGGATTTCACCCCGCGGATTCGACGGCCGGGGCAACTATACGATGGGCTTGCGGGACCAGCTTATCTTTCTTGAGATTGACTACATGCAAGTCGACCAGGCCCGAGGGATGAACATCTCTGTTGTAACGACCGCAAACTCCGACGAAGAGGGCCGCCGGCTTCTGCAATTGCTCGGAATGCCTTTTAGGACCAACTAATCATGTCCACGACAGCCAAAAAGGTAAAGGACCTGCGCCCGCCGAAATTCGCCGTGCGGTTGCGTAATCGTTGTCGACTATGCGGTCGTCCTCGAGGTTACCTTCGGAAGTTTGCTCTCTGTCGAGTGTGTTTCCGGAAGCTGGCTCTTGAAGGAGAAATCGCGGGCGTGACCAAGAGTAGCTGGTAGCCCGAGGTGTAGTGGAGACCTATGTCTGATCCGATTGCTGACATGCTGACGCGGATACGCAACGCGACTTCGACACGCCGCGCGCGGGTGGATGTGCCACGTTCGCACATGAAGACCGAGATCGCCCGGATCCTCCAGAATGAGGGATACATCCAGGGCTATACGCTGGTCGAACTCCCAGTGCGGAAGCGCTCCTATCCCGACAAGATGATCCGAATATTCTTGAAATATGGGTCACGAGGCGAGAAAGTGCTGACGGGGCTGGAACGGGTCAGCCGACCCGGCCGACGGGTGTATTTCGGTCGGGACAAAGCGCCGCCAGTCTTGGCCGGCCTCGGGACCAGTATTTTGACGACGTCGCAGGGCGTGATGTCCGGGCGCGAAGCCGTCGAAGCCGGGGTCGGGGGTGAGGTCGTATGCAACGTGTGGTGACCCCCGTGCGTGTCATGAACCCCGAAGACTGCATCTTCCAGCGGTGAACCATCGATGTCTCGAATAGGGAAGAAACCGATCACCCTGCCTAGCGGTGTGACTGTGATCCTCGGCGATGGGCATGTCGACGTCAAGGGACCAAAGGGCAGGCTCGAGCAGTTCGTGCCACCCGGTGTGCGGTTCGAGTTGAGCGACGGCGAGCTTGTCGTGTACCCGGAACGCGAGAATGACCGAACGCTGGGCAAGTTTCATGGACTGGCTCGTAGTCTCGTCGCCAACGCGGTGCATGGCGTGTCGGTTGGCTTCAAGAAGGAACTAGATATCGTCGGAATTGGATACCGGGCGGAGGTCTCTGGCAAGCAGGTCGTCTTCGCGCTCGGATACTCCCACCCAGTGGTTTTTGACATCCCCTCAGGGATTGATATCGCCATTGATAAACAGACGCACATTACTGTCAGCGGTATCGATCGCCAGCAGGTTGGGCAAGTCGCTGCGAACATCCGTTCGCTCCGCAAGCCGGACCCTTACAAGCAAAAGGGCGTGCGTTATACCGGTGAGGTGCTTAAGAAGAAGGTCGGCAAGACCGGAGCGTAGCGGATGAAGGTGAAGACGAAGAAAGATCGTCGCACGCGTGTGCGGTTACGACAGCGACAACGGATCGCCGGCACGTCGGCGCGTCCGCGGTTGGCGGTGTCACGAAGTCTGACACATATCTCGGCGCAAGTGATTGATGACCAACAAGGTCGGACACTGGCGTCCGCGTCGACCACCGAACCGGCCGTACGCGCGCTCTTCGCGGAGGGCGCGGGGGGAGCCAACAAGGCCGGAGCTTCAACAGTCGGCAAGATAGTTGCGGAGCGACTGCTGGAGAAAGGGGTCAAACAGGTGGTGTTTGACCGCGGTGGATTTCTGTATCACGGTCGGGTTCGCAGTGTGGCGGACGCGGCCCGCGAGGCCGGGCTGGAGTTCTAGTTTTTTCTGGCAAACAGGGACCGAGTCAACACCATGAGAGAATCACGACCGAAGATCGACTCGACGATGCTTGACTTGAAGGACACTGTAGTGTCCATCAACCGTGTTACCAAAGTCGTCAAGGGTGGCAAGAACCTCAGTTTTAGCGCACTGGTCGTCGTTGGCGACGGTCTTGGTCACGTAGGGTACTCGGTCGGAAAAGCCAAGGAAGTACCTTCCGCGATCAAGAAAGGCATCGAGGCCGCCAAGAAGCAATTGATAAAGGTGCCGCTTCAAGACACGACGATTCCTCACACCATCATTGGCCGATTCGGTGCGGGACGCGTGCTTTTGAAACCAGCTCCCGAAGGGACGGGCATTATTGCTGGGGGGGCCGTGCGAGCCGTTGTCGAGGCCGCGGGGATTCACCATATCTTGACGAAGTCGATAGGGTCGGACAATCCGCAGAATGTGGTGCGGGCGACATTCGCTGGTCTGGAAGGGTTGAAGGACCCAGTGGCTGTGGCCCGTCTTCGAGGCGTCGAGCTCGAGTCTTTTGGGACGTTTGGAACCGGTCGCGAGGCAGGGCCAGCGACGGGCAATTAAGTGGCCATTAGGCCGACGCCGACACGAGGCGCCTATGGCCGCGTCTCGCGAAGGCGTGGGGCGATGGGGCCCCCGCATGCGACGGACCTGAGGTTTGGGGCATAGCCCCATCGAAGAGAATGACAAGACGAGGGCAACGAAACGAGAACGCGTCACGAGTGCGGATCACACTCGTGCGTAGCCCCATCGGATTCGACCACCGCCAGGCGCTGGTTGTCAAGGGGCTAGGCCTGCGTCGGATTGGGCACTCAATCGAGGTTGTGGACAATCCGTCAATACGCGGGATGATTCACAAAGTGCGTCATCTCCTACGAGTTGGATAGAGGTCGAGTGATGGCGATAGATCTCAGCACACTACGTGGTCCGGACGGGGCGACCGGCCGGAAGAAGCGTATTGGTCGAGGCGAGGGGTCCGGGACCGGCGTAACCGCCGGACGCGGAAACAAGGGGCAGAAATCTCGCTCCGGGTACAAACGAAAACGCGGGTTTGAGGGCGGCCAGATGCCGTTGCACCGACGGCTCCCGAAGCGAGGATTCCACAATCCGTTCCGGGTCGAGTACGCGGTCGTCAATCTCGACACGCTCTCCGAGCGGTTTGAGGACGGTGCCGAGGTGACACCAGAGAAGCTCCGCGAGTGTCGTCTGGTGCGCGAGTCTCGAGCGTTGGTCAAGGTGCTCGCGCGGGGCGAGCTGTCGAAGCGGCTTGTCGTCAAGGCGCACAAATTTAGCGGCAAGGCGCGAGATGCCATCGCGTCCGCCGGCGGTCAGGTTGAGGTCTTACCCGCCAGGCCGAAGAAGGACGAGAGCGAGTCAGCTGGATGATCGACAGCATCCGGAACGTCGCATCGATTCCAGATTTGCGTCGGCGTATCCTGTTCACACTGTCCGTTCTCGCGGTGTATCGAGTCGGGAGCCATATCCCGACGCCGGGGGTGAACACGGAAGCGCTGGCCATTCTGGCAGAACAGGCGGCGGGCACGATGTTCGGCCTGTACGACATGTTCTCTGGGAACAATCTTTCCCAGGTGACCATTTTCGCACTCGGCATCATGCCGTATATCAGCGCCTCGATTATCCTTCAGCTGCTCACGGTGGTGTGGCCCTATCTTGAGCGGTTGAAAAATGAGGGCGAGCTAGGGCGTCGGAAGATTACGCAATACACCCGCTACAGCACGATCGGCCTGTGTATCGTCCAGGCGAGCGCGATCGCACTTTTTCTTGAGCGACAGACGAATATCGCGGGCGGCCTGCCGCTCGTGTATGAGCCGGGATGGGGTTTCCGACTCATGGTGGTGCTGACCTTAACGACTGGTACCGCGTTCATCATGTGGCTGGGCGAGCAGATCACCGAGCGCGGTATCGGCAATGGGATGTCGCTCATTATCTTTGCCGGCATCGTTGTGAATCTGCCCGCCGCGGTGCTGACGACCGTAGACCAGCTCCGAACGGGACAGGTCGGACTGCTCCGGCTTCTGCTGTTGCTGGTGCTGATGATCGGAGTGATTGGCGCCGTTGTCTTTATCGAGCGCGGTCAGCGACGAGTCATCGTGCAATACGCGAAACGGGTAGTGGGCCGCAAGATGTACGGGGGAACCAGCACCCATATTCCTCTCAAGGTCAACACCGGTGGCGTAATCCCAGTGATCTTCGCGTCATCGATTATCGCTTTTCCGGCCACCATCGGCGCGGCGCTGCCGGAGGGCGGGTGGGTTCAATCGATCACAGACCAAATGACCAATGGGATGCCACTGTACTACCTGCTGTATATGGGTGGCATCATCTTCTTTGCCTACTTCTACACAGCCATCATCTTTAATCCGGATGACGTTGCGGAGAACATGCGGAAGTATGGCGGATTCGTCCCAGGTATCCGACCCGGCAAGCGGACGGCTGAGTATATCGACACGATTCTTACCAGAATCACGCTGGTCGGGTCGGTCTATTTGGCTCTGATCGCGGTATTGCCCGACCTGATGATTTCTGGTTTTCGTGCGGATGCCGTCCCGTTTATTGGTGATCAGCTGGATGCTGCGCTGCCGGGGTTCATCACCGATGGACTAGGTGTCACCTTCTATTTTGGCGGCACCAGTTTGTTGATCATTGTGGGCGTGTCAATGGACACCGTGCAGCAGGTTGAATCGCAGCTCATCATGCGGCACTACGACGGATTCATGAAAAAAACTCGCATCAAGGGGCGACGGTCGTAGATCGACTCGGTGACATTGGTTTGACATTGATGCGGTTCACAACACGGAGCACTGACGACAGGTGCCGGATCATGGCCAAAGGCGAGCGCCCATGTCTTTGAACGTGGTGATGTATGGACCGCCCGGGGCGGGGAAGGGAACTCAGGCCAGTCGTCTGGCGGGTGAGCGGCGGATACCGCGAATCTCGACTGGTAACATCCTGCGAGAGGCCGTCCACGCGAATACCGAGTTCGGACGGCGTGCGAAGTCAACGTTGGATGCAGGTGACCTCGTGCGGGACGACGTCATGGTCGGCATCGTGCATGAGCGGGTGGCTCGGCCGGATGCGGCTGATGGTTTCGTGCTCGACGGCTTTCCGCGAACGGTCGTGCAGGCCACGGCGCTGGACGACATCCTTTCTGGGCGTGAGCCGCTGGCGGTGATCGAACTGGCGGTGCCGGATGACGAGCTAGTCGGCAGGTTGTCACGGCGGCGAGTCTGTGCCGTGTGTGACGCTATTTTTGGCGTGGACGACGCGGAGATTCCCGCGACATGTCCGCCATGTGGTGGACCGTTGAGTCAACGAAGCGATGATCGGGAAGATGTCGTGCGCGAGCGTCTCCGGGTGTACTACCAGCGGACCTCCCCGGTGTTGGCTTTTTACAAAGGCCGGCCACGGTTTAGAAGCGTCAACGGGAATCTGACCCCGGATGTGGTCGCTGCAGCTATCCGAGTCGCGATTGACGAGACGAACGGAGTGCACCCGTGATCGTCTGCAAGACAGCCGACCAGCGCGAGCTGCTGCGCTCGGCAAATCGTATCGTGGCCGAGGTGCTGGACATCTTGCGGCAAAAGGTGACACTTGGGGTTGGGGTGACGACCGCCGAGTTGGATGCGGCTGCCGAAGCGCATATTCGGGATTGTGGTGCAGTCCCCGCGTTCAAGGGATACCAGGGGTTTCCGGCGACTGTCTGCGTCTCCGTCAACGAGGAGGTTGTGCACGGGATTCCTTCCGACCGCGTCTTGAAGGAGGGCGACATCGTGTCACTCGATGTCGGTACGGTCTTCGAAGGCTACTTCGGAGACTCAGCCATTACCGTCGGCGTGGGACAAATATCTGAATCCGCTCAACAACTTCTTGACGCGACAAAGGAATCGCTCGAGCGAGCCATTACGTGCATGCACATCGGTGCGCACGTGTCAGACATCGGACACGCGGTACAGCAATATGTCGAGCCTCTCGGATTCTCAGTGGTCAGGGAGTTCGTCGGTCACGGTATCGGGACCAAGCTACACGAGGCTCCACAAGTGCCGAACTACGGACGCCCGGGGGAGGGACCCGAGCTCCGGGAGGGCATGGTGTTCGCGATCGAGCCAATGGTGAACGCGGGCCGACCGGCCGTCCGGATGCTTGACGATAGGTGGACGGCCGTCACTCGGGACGGTAGCCTCTCGGCGCATTTTGAGCACTCCGTTGCCGTGACCGCGGATGGCCCTGACGTGCTGAGCCGGAGAGCCAGCGAGTTGGCTGATAGCAACATGTTGTCGGCGCCGGCGAATCGCGCGGCATCGAGCCAGACGGCTCACGCTGAGGTTGGCGAAGGACGCTAGATTGTGGAAGGTCGAGCGACAATGACTCCGACTCGAGGCACGAGCAGTGAGACGGATGATCCGGTCGACGAGACGGGTCCGACTGTCACAGAGTTGGAGGGTATCGTGCTCGAAGCGTTGCCCCGGGCTCTGTATCGTGTCGAGGTGGGACCGGGGGACCGGATCCTTGCTCATTTGTCTGGGGATCCTCGGCGGAACTTTGTGCGGATTCTAAAAGGTGACCGCGTCAAGGTGCGACGGACCGCGCTGAACCGCACCCGTGGGCGCATTACCGGCCTTCGAGAAGCGACACTGGGTTATCTGGGAGAGAGAGGAACAGGATGAAAGTTCGGGCGTCTGTCAAGCCATTGTGCGCGAAATGCAAGGTCGTTCGCCGTCGCGGAGTGGTCCGGGTATTGTGTAGCAATCCAAAGCACAAGCAGCGACAGGGGTAAGGAATCTTATGGCGCGAATCGCAGGCGTTGACCTGCCGCCCTCGAAGCGTGTCGAGGTCGGCCTCACGTACATCTTTGGAATTGGTCCTTCTCGTGCATCAGGAGTGATCGAGGCGTCCGGAGTCAATCCGGACACCCGAGTGAAGGATTTGACCGAGGATGACGTCCGCCAGATCAGCAAGATCATTGAGGATCAGGGGCGGGTCGAAGGTGACCTCCGCAAGGAAATCTCGCTCAACATCAAGCGACTCATGGAGATCGGCTGCTATCGGGGGTTGAGACACCGTCGCAACCTTCCCGTACGCGGGCAGCGCACGAGCACGAACGCGCGGACGCGAAAGGGCCCCCGAAAGGGCGCCGTGGCCAAGAAGAAAACCGCATGAAGTTACGACCTAGGTGCGACGTCCAGAGCAGCGAGGGTAGGTAGAGAATGGCGAAGATCGAAACGGTGGACGCGAGCATACCCACGCCGAAAAAGCGTGCGAAGCGCAAGAAGACATTCAAGAAGCGTGGTGAGAAGCGTGTGGTGCCACACGGTGTGGTGCACATCCAGTCGTCCTTCAACAACACGATCATCACCATTACCGACTCGGAAGGCAGTGTCTTGTCGTGGTCAAGCGCGGGCGGTATTGGCTTTAAGGGGTCGCGGAAGGGCACTCCGTTCGCGGCCACTCAAGCCGCCATCAACGCAGGGCAAGGAGCTCGTGCGTTCGGAATGCGCTCTGTGGATGTTCGGGTCAAGGGGCCGGGCGCCGGTCGGGAATCGGCGATCAGGGCCCTGCAAACGACCGTCGGGTTTTCAGTCAAGTCAATCAAAGACGTGACCCCGATTCCTCATAACGGGTGCCGTCCCCCCAAACGGCGGAGAGTCTGAGATGGCGCGATACGCGGGACCAGTTTGCCGGTTGTGCCGGCGCGAAGGCATGAAGCTCTTTCTCAAGGGAGAGCGCTGTTATGGCGAGAAGTGCGCGATCGAACGGCGCAATGTCCCTCCCGGACAACACGGTAAGGGACGACGTGCGCGGATGGCCGGGTATGGTCTACAGCTCCGTGAGAAGCAGCGGGTCAAGCGGATGTATGGCGTACTTGAGAGCCAGTTCCGCCGATACTTCAAAGAGGCCGACCGTCGCCGAGGCGTGACCGGCGAGACGCTGTTGCAGTTGCTTGAAGGCCGCTTGGACAACATCGTCTATCGGTTGGGCTTCGCCACCTCTCGACCGCAGGCGCGTCAGCTTGTGCGTCATGGACATTTCACTGTGAACGGACGAAGAGCCGATATACCGTCGTATGCCGTGCGGGCAGGCGATACTGTAGAGGTCCGTCCGTCCAGCTCCAAGAACCCGGTCATTGTGTACGCGATGGAAGAGGTCAAGGGGCGGGGTGTTCCGGAGTGGCTAGAGATTGATGGCGAGAAGCTGACGGGGCGGCTTGCGTCAGTACCGACTCGAGATCAGCTGAATTTACCAATCCAGGAGCAGTTGATCGTCGAGCTCTACTCGAAGTGACACGCTGCGGTTTCTCCCGACGCTGAAAGGACAGACTCGATGCTGTGGAAAGGTTTCCAGCGGCCCAAGCGGCTGGAGTTCGACCGCGAAACGCTTACCGACCGCTACGGCCGGTTTCATGCCCAGCCGTTCGAACGTGGTTTTGGGACGACAATTGGCAACGCGCTGCGACGCGTGCTCCTGTCGTCGATCGAGGGCGCGGCCGTGACGGCGGTCAAGATCGACGGTGTGCTCCACGAATTCTCACCGATTCCCGGTGTCGTTGAAGATGCGACCGATATCATCCTGAATCTCAAACAGGTGCCGATGCTCATGCACGTCGATCAAACGAAGACGTTGCTTTTGCGCGCGCGGGCCGCGGGAGAGGTAAAGGCCGGTGATATTGAGACCGACGCCGACGTGGAGATTCTCGACCCCGATCTTCATATCGCGACTGTGTCGGAAGGCGGTTCTCTCGATATCGACATGCGCGTCAACCGTGGTCGCGGATACGTGTCGGCCGACCGTAATTTCGACGAAGATCTCGGTATCGGCTGGATCCCGATCGATTCGGTGCATTCGCCGGTCAAGAAGGTCAACTACCTCGTCGAGGCGGCGCGGCTTGGGCAGACGACGGATTACGACAAGTTGACCGTCGACGTGTGGACGAATGGAACCGTGACGGCCCGCGATGCGGTGTCGCTCGGGTCAAAACTCATCCGCGACCATCTCAACATCTTTATCAACATCGACGAACCGCTGGAGAGACCACAGGCCTTAGCCGATGAGCAGGCGACCCCGGTGGCCAACGAAGATCTCGACAGGAGCGTCGAAGAGCTCGAGCTGTCCGTGCGGTCGTACAATTGCCTCAAGAACGCCGACATCCGGACGATTCGCGAGTTGGTGCAAAAGACCGAGCCGGAGATGCTCCGCACGAAGAATTTTGGTCGTAAGTCGCTCAACGAGATCAAAGAAATCTTGTTGACGATGGGGCTCAATCTGGGAATGCGTCTCGAGCAGCCGGCGGCGCCGTCGGCTCAGCCCGAGTAGGCCTGCTCTGGCGGCGGGGACGTCGAGCGAGGAACGAGCTGGGAGTCAGGGAAGAGGAGACCGATGCGTCACCGAGTAGCTCACAGAAAGCTGGGCCGTGTCACTGAGCACCGTATAGCGTTGCTTCGCAATCAGGCCCAGGCATTATTGCGTCACGAGCGCATCAATACGACGGCCGCCAAGGCCAAAGAACTTCGGCCCTTCGTCGAGCGTCTGATTACAGTTGCCAAGCGCGGACTCGTCGACGGCGCGGAGACCACTCGAGCGCTTCATGCGCGGCGACTCGTGGCTCGCGACCTCGCGGACCGCGAGGTCGCGAGAAAACTGTTCGAGACGATCGCGCCTCGATTCGCGACTCGTGCTGGCGGATACACGCGCGTACTACTCGCTGGTCGACGCCAAGGAGACAACGCGGAGGTCGCGCAGATCGAGCTGGTTGGCAGTGAGTATCAACCCGGGGCCGACACTGATGTTGTAGCCGAAGAGGCGGTCGCTAAACCGTCCGGTGTTGGGGGGCGGATTCGTCGAGCCGCGCAGCGGATTACCGGGGGCGGGTCATCCAAAGCGACAAAAGACGACGCCGGGTCCAGCGACTCGTAGCCCCGCCTCCGGGGCTTTCCGTCCTCTCGGGATTTTGCCGACGTCGCGGCCCGTCGCTCATTCCGTGATTCGTCGCCGGGCGTGCGAGTTGTCCGTCACATCGCATGCGACTCTCAGTGGGGCAACCTGCGCAACGCGTCCCTGAGCCGGAGGCCAGGGCGCCGTCTGACTTGGGGGCCGGTCTAGGACTCCTCGGACCGCAGGCTACTCGTCGTTCCCCGCGGCGTGTGCCCCGCCCGCGGCGTTGGCGGACGCGATGATTTTCGTTTGCTGATGAGCCGGTACTTCCTCGTAGTGCGAAAACTCCATGTGATACGAACCACGACCGCCGGTGGCGGACGTGAGCGTTTGCTCATACGTCAGCATTTCCGACATCGGGACCTGCGCTTTGATAATCGTTGAGGCTCCTCGGGTTTCCATTCCACCGATGCGGCCCCGTCGGCCGTTCAACTCGCCCATCAGGTCCCCGGCGAAATCGCTGGGGGCCCGCACTTCGACATCCATCACTGGCTCGAGGATAGTCGGTTTGGCTCTCGACATGGCGTCTCGAAATGCCAGACGCCCCGCCATCTTGAAGGACATTTCGTTCGAGTCCACCGCGTGGAAGCTCCCGTCAAAAAGCTCGACCTCGAAGTCCACCATGGGATACCCAGCCAGATAGCCTTTGACTCGGGCTTCCTGAATGCCCTTTTGCACGGCGGGGATGAAACTGCGAGGGATGGCACCGCCGGAGATCTTGTCCACAAACCGGAAGTCGTCTCCTCGACTGAGGGGCCTAACTTTGATTTTGCAATCGCCAAATTGTCCGTGGCCGCCGGTTTGTTTCTTGTGACGCCCGTGAGCTTCGGTCGCAGCGGTCACTGTCTCTCGGTAGGGAATCCGCGGGAGATGGACGTTGACCTCGACGCCGAATCGTCGCTTGAGTTTTGCGACGGTGACCTCGATATGGAGCTGGCCCTGTCCCGAAAGTAAAAGCTCACCGGTTTCCGCGTCCCGGGTATGTCGAATGGTCGGGTCCTCTTCTTCGAGACGCTGAAGCGAACTGCCGATCTTCTCCTCGTCGCCTCGACTCTTGGGCTCAATGGCGTATGAGAGGACCGGTTCCGGAAACGTAATGGGCGCGAAGCGAAACTCCGTGCCCTTTGGAGCAAGCATGTCTGAGGTTTGGGTGTCCTTGAGCTTGGCGACTGCGCCAAGGTCGCCGGCGTTGATCGTCGCCACGCTGGTTTGTGTCTTGCCTTGGAGCACCGCGAGGCTTCCGAAGCGCTCGGTCGTATCCCGGGTGAGATTGTGGCTCGACGAATCTGAGGCGAACACCCCAGAGGCGACGCGGAACAACGTGATTCTGCCCGCAAATGGATCGGCGATCGTCTTCCACACGAAGGCGGTAGGCGTCGCCTCCAGGCCAGCATCGTAGCGGGCTTCCTCGCCCTCGGCATTCACGGCTGGCAACGGACGCTCGACCGGCGACGGGAAGTAACGGACGATAGCGTCTAGCAGCGTCGGGATACCGATATTCGCGGTGGCCGACGTGCACACCAACGGGAAGATTCGGCGGTTGGTTACCGCTCCGTGGAGGCCCCGCTCGAGCTCGGCTTGAGTCAGGGTGCCCGCCTCAAAGAATGCTTCCATCAAGGCGTCGTCGGTTTCCGCCACCATTTCGATGAGCGCGTCACGGGCCGTGTTCACAGCATCGTTCATGGCGGATGGTGGATCTCCCGCTGTTGGCGTGCCGCTCTTGTCCCTTGCGAATGTCACCGCCTGCATCGACACCAGGTCGATACACCCGGTGAAATCGGCTTCTTCACCAATCGGGAGCTGGATAGGTACGATCTCGCGACCGCAGCCTTCGTGAAGCGATTCCAGCGATCGTTCGAGACTCGCTCGTTCTCGGTCGAGGCGATTGAGGACGATCAGGCAGGGTAGACCAAACTCTTCGGCGATGGTCCAGACCTTCTCGGTCTGGACCTCTACGCCGGCGACCGCATCGACCATGATCACCGCCGCATCAGCCACTCGCATGGCCGCCCGTGTATCGCTCATGAAATTGGCGACGCCAGGCGTGTCGATGATATTGATTTTTGTCTTGTTCCACTCGGCGAAGGCGATGCTCGCCCCCAACGTGTGTTTGCGGGAGATCTCCTCTTCGTCGAAGTCGGTCACGGTCGTGCCGTCGTCGACCAACCCCATCCGGTTGACCGCGCCGGCATCGAACAACGCGGCTGATGTCAGTTGTGTCTTTCCAGAGCCACTGTGACCAACGATGGCCACATTTCTAATGTTCTCCGCAGCATAGACCTTCATGGCGCCGATCCTATCTCTAGTGGACCGGTCGTGTCATTCGAGCGAAGATACGGTGTCAGGGTTCTGACGCTATTCGTAGCGCAGGGCCTCGATTGGGTCGAGACCGGACGCCTGAACGGCCGGGAAAAGGCCAAAGACGATACCCACGGAGGCCGAGAAGCCCACGCCGATCGCAAACGACCACCAGGGGAGCGAGATCGGAAACCCGGTGGCAAGATGAATGACCACGCAGATTCCGCTGCCGAGTATGACCCCGAGAACACCGCCTACCGCGGTCAAGAACACGGCTTCCAGCAAAAACTGCCACAAGACCTCGCGGCGACGAGCACCGAGCGCGCGACGCGTGCCAATTTCGCGGGTGCGCTCCTTGACCGATATCGTCATGATCGCCATGACTCCGATTCCGCCGACCATCAAGGCGATCGATGAGATCGAGACGAGCGCGAGGTAGATCGCGCTGCTGACTTGGTCCCACAGTCGTAACGCCGCATCCTGGGTCATAAGGTCAAAGTCGTTCGCCTCATCCAAGCGGAGACCGTGACGAATTCGCATCACGTTTTCGACATCACGCATGGCATCATCTCGGGCGGTCCCGGGGCGTGGAATGGCGGCGAGGAGAATGCTCTGAAGCCTGCCTCTGCGTGATCGGCTGACCTTGATGCCAAACTGCTTTTGATAGGCGGAATGAGGAATCACCGCGAAGTCGTCTTGACCCACATTGAGCCCTCCGGGGCTCGGCCGTGTATCGAGCACGCCGATGACGCTATACACCTCGTTTCCGACCCTGACTCGCTTTCCGATCGGATCGACGTTTGGGAAGAGTGCCTGATACGGTGTTTGCCCGAGCACGACGACACGTCGCCGGTGCGTGACTTCGCCCTGGGTGAAGAAGCGCCCCATGGCCATATTGAGCCGAAAGACCTCGACGTAGTTGTCGGTGGTGCCAAAGATGCTGATGTTTTTTGTCCGCTCTGAGCCGTAGCGCAGCCGTGTCTGCGTCTGGGGGCCACCCTCGCCCAGGACGAGACCGACTCGGTCTATCGACGGAGCTCGTTCGATCGCGTCGGCGTCGCGGAGCGTGAGACTCGGACGCCGCATCAGCTCTGCGAAGTCCTTGCCGTTTGCCAGGCTAATGCCAGAGAACTGCGCGACGAAGATAGTGTCGGGACCGATCTCCAGGATACTCTCGGTGAGAGACTGGTCGAACCCGCGAATGATGGCTGTCATTCCGACGATCGAGGTGATACCGATGACGACTCCGAGGATCGTCAGTGCCGAGCGCATTTTTTGCGTGCGCACGGTATCAAACGCCAGCGCGACAATTTCCAGAAAGAGCGCGGTTTTCATCGGCTTGCCACGCTCTGCCGTAGCGGCTCGTCAAGGATATCGCCAGGCGGGACGGCCGGTCGTTGAGGGACACGGCGTGCGTCATCAATGTCCGCCGGGTTATCCGCCGGGTTTCCCGCCAAGTGTCTCGTCGGCGCACATTGCGCGCTCCTGCGGCTTGGCGGAGCGCAACGATCTCTCATGGGCGAGCCACGATGTGAATGCTGGAGCGCCACTATCCAGCTCTCCCGAGCGCGTCGATCGGGTCCAGTGACGCAGCCTTTGCCGCCGGATAGAGACCGAAGAACAAGCCGACAATTGCGGTGAGCAGAATGGCCAGGCCGACCGACCAGATATGGACCGACGCGGGGATTGGTGCGAAACGGTCGATGAGGGTCGCGGCGGCGGCGCCGATCCCGGTGCCCAGTGCGCCGCCGAGCACCGAGAGAGCGACCGACTCGGACAGCATCTGCCACATCACGTCACGACGACGAGCGCCAAGCGCTTTGCGAAGTCCGATCTCTCGCGTGCGCTCTGACACGGCCATGAGCATGATGTTCATGACAACGATGCCTGCCACTAGCAGTGCCAATCCTACGACCCCCACCAGGACCGCGTAGATCCCCGACGTGGCTTGGTTATACAAGTCCAGTGCGGTGTCAGAGGTAAACATGCCAAAGTTATTGTCTTCGCGCGCCCGGAGACGGCGGTCAATTCGGAGTGCGATCGTCGCATCGTCCATCGCGCGTTCAATGACGTCCGGATCCGAGGGGCGAACCATGAGCGAGAGTCCTCCCCGGGCGCCAAAAAGGCGCTGATAGGCGCCGAGGGGGATCACTGCGAACTCATCTTGCGATTGGCCAAACATCGAGCCCTTGCCGGTACTGACACCGACGACGCGGAAGTGAATGCCTTGGATAGTGAAGGTGCGGTCAATCGGGTCGCTCTCCCGGAACAGCCGGTCAGCGGTAGACCAGCCAAGAAGCGCGACGTTACGTTTGCGACGCACCTCGCCCAGCGACGGCATGCGACCACGCTCTGCGTCGAACTGAGGAAATGCAGCAAAGTCCTCTGTCACTCCGTGGATGAGGATGTTCTCCAGCACGTTCTCGCGGTAGCGCACCTCACCCTGCCGTCGACCTTGGGCCATGACTGCGGAAAACTGTCCGCCGTGTCTTTCGAGTGCATCCAGATCGTCAAGGTCGATGCGGGGATTGTTCCGTGTGCGCTCGATTTCGTCCTCGGTGGTGGTGATACCGACCCGCGCTATCAGAAATGTGTCGGCGCCTACTTGGGTGAGGATGACGTTTGTGACTTCGGCCGTAATCCCCTGGATGATCGAGACCAAGGTGACGATAGAGGCGACCGCCACCACATTTCCTAGTACCGTCAGGAAAGAACGCAGCTTGTTGGCCCAGATCGCGCCGAGCGCGACCTGGATCATTTCAGCGATCAGACGTGGGTTCATTGAGTCGAACCTCGTCGCCGTCCTCGAGCGTTCGCACGACCGCGAAGGGCCCAGTGACGACCACATCGTCTTCCTCGAGTCCTGATATCGCTTCGAAATAGCGTTCTCCCGCGATGCCCGTGACGACCGGGGTGAACTCGACGTGGCTTTGGCGGATCAGAAAGACGCCTTCCATCTCTTCCATGTCGTCGCGGTCCAAATCCGCCGCATTCTCGCCGGCGTCACTGGACCCCGCGCCACTGGTCCCGGTCTCGCGAATGATTTGACCGTCGGCGTCGAGACGAAATTCGCGGACGGTTGTGGCCTGAATCGGGACCGCAAGCGCGTCGGTGCGGGTAGCGGTGGTGATGTCCGCCGTACAGGTGAAGCCCGGTCGGACACCTACGACATCTTCGTCCAGGGTGACGACGACTTTGAAGTTGGTGGCCTGGCCAGAGGCTTGGCCGGTCTCCAGGATGGGGCTATTTCCGATCTCGGTGACGCGTCCTCGGTAGGTGCGACCTGGAAGCGCGTCTATGGAGATCTCTGCCTCCTGACCGAGACGGATATCGGGAATATCCGTTTCGTCGATTTCAAGCTCGGCTTCGAGAATGGACAGGTCAGCGATTGTCAGCAACACCGTCCCGGCGTTGTTCATCGTGCCGATGACGACCGTCTCTCCCTGTTCGATATTGCGTCGCGTCACGATTCCGTCCATTGGGGACACCAGCGTGACCAACGTGAGGTCGTATTTTGCGCCGTCCAGTCTCGCTCGTTCCTGAGCGATCCGCTGTTCCGCTGTCGCGACCTCGATCGTGCGGGCGGCAAGCTCCGTTTCGCGCAGTTCGACATCCTTGACGGCCTGGTCGTACACCTCTCTCGAGACAAGCTTCAGGTCCCATAGGTTTTCCTGGCGTTCAAGGGTTTCTTGGGCCAGTTGGAGGCTTACCACCGCGGTCCGGACCGCTACTCTGGCCTGCTCTCGAGCCGACTCTGATGCGCGGAGTGACGCCTCGCTACTGTTGACAGCAGTTTGAGCTGACTCCGGGTCTATCTGCAAGAGAAACTGTCCCTGGTTGACACGGTCCCCCTCGTTCACGTCCAGGCGTGTGACTCGTCCCATGACGCTCGCGCTCATATCGACCGACAGTTGCGGTTGGATGGTTCCCGACGCCGACACGATGGCTTCGAGTTCTCGCAGCGCGACCGGCTCGCCGTCGACCTCTGGCGCGTCCGAACGCTGAAAGTAAAGATTGACAAATACCAGCGCGGCACCGAGCAAGACAATAGCCGAAGCTACCAGGGTCTTCCGTTGGGTCGTCAAGAGTGAATCCTCTGCGGGGCGATGAGATTTTCGGTCATGACGCTGCAAGCTGGGTCATGACGAACGCAATCCCGACCGCCGCACCGACATAGAGAGCTAGCAGCCCCACCGCGATCGACTGCGTCTTACGTCTAGTGGCCACGGCGGTGCCCATGGCCAACAGCACAATCCACCAGATGAAGAACAGGTCGATCACACCGAGAAAACGTATCGCGAACGTGTCTCGTCCGAGCATCGGGGCAAACGCCGCGAGCGTGGTCGGACTCGCCATCTCGGCCCTCACGTAGTTCATCGGCCCCACAAACAGTACTTGCACGATGAATACCACTCCGGCGTGAACGACGACCGTATAGATCTGCTTAAAAGTGGCGAGACCACCCAAACCCGAGCTGATGACAAATAGGAGTGCCGCAACGATGACCGTGATTAAGGGCACTGTCACCGCCAGCGACGCAAACTGGAAAACCGCGACGTAGCGCGTAAACCCGGTGAACCGCTCGTATTGCTCGTCGGTGACCTCCGCCCCCATGTCCACCATACTCTGCACCTGTCGTTCGACAAGTGCGCGCTGCCCCACGCCGGTGCTCAAAAGAAGTGACCCACCGGCGGCTGGGACGAGAATGGTGACCACAAGCATGCCGATCCATGCTTGATGGGTCAGTGCGTCGGTCAATGTGGGCTGCGGTGACCAGATCATCCCCAACACGCGTCGCAAGAGGCCGGGAGGCGGGGACGGGGCGGTTGTCATCGACTCTTCACTATTTTAGTGTCCCATGCGACTAAGTCAGTGAAGAATGAGCCGTGGCCTTCTGCCCGGGAAGGCGCGAGAGGGTGCATAGGGGGCACATGCACGTGACGGGCAACGCGTACGGGCCGGAGGCAGCGCTGCTCATTCTTCACCGAATTGATCGCACGAGACACAATTGATTGTCAGTAAGCTGAGTTACGCGTCAGCTACTTGATCGATACGAGAGACGTTTGCCGTTTGTTCTCCTCGGTGGTCCACGAGCGCCCCCGCCCACGAGGTTGACAACTCACGGTGACCGTCCACTATTATCGTGTGCTCGCGTCAGAACCGGGTGACGACCATACGGGATCTGGGCGCGTCGGGGGCGGCGAGTGGTCGGTTTTGTTCCAAGAGAGCTTTTTTTCACAAAAGGTGTCGGCAAACATCGTGAGAAATTGACCTCGTTCGAGCTGGCGCTGCGCGGGGCTGGAATCGCGGCGTGCAACCTTGTCCGGGTGTCGAGTATCTATCCACCGGGGTGCAAGATCCTGACGCGTCGAGTCGGTGTGCGCCGGCTCCAGCCGGGTCAGGTCACGTTCGTCGTCATGTCGGAAGCCGCCACCAGCGAGCCCCATCGGCTTATTGCGGCGACAGTGGGCGTGGCGATTCCTCGAGACCGCGAGTTGTATGGCTACCTCTCCGAGCACCACAGCTACGGTGAGAATGAAAAAACCGCTGGCGACTACGCCGAAGATTTGGCCGCCGAGATGCTGGCCACGACCCTGGGGCTCGATTTTGACCCCGACAAGAGCTGGGACGAAAAACGGGAAGTCTACCGACTATCCAATCAGATCGTTCGCACGCAGAACGTGACCCAGACCGCCGTCGGGAGCAAAGAAGGGCTCTGGACGACAGTGATCGCGGCTGCGGTCATCGTTGGATGAGACCGACCGCCGGCCGCGGACGTTTCACCTGAAGCCGGTGGCGCAGTCTTCACGGCCAGACGGTCGCCTCGGTCGGAGACGCCAGGTATGATGCGTTGTTCTGTCTCGGGCGAGAACTGATGCGGCACGTTGCTGCAATCGCCGCTCGATGGAGCGTCCTGCCATGCCTAGCGCGCGGTGGTCGCGCGTTTTCTTCCATCTCTGCTGGCGGTTGCTTGCTGGTACTGCTGTGCGTCGGCGCCGTAACCGCCGAGGCCCAATCCTTTGAACGTGTCGGTGCGAGGGCAACCGGGATGGCCGGTGCGTTCGTGGCAGTGGCCGACGACGCGACGGCTGCCTACTGGAATCCCGCGGGTCTTGCCACGGGTGCGTTTCTCAGCGTCATCCTCGACCGCGCCGCATGGGAGTCGCGAGCGGCGCCGGATGCCCCCGGGGCGGGCGCCGACCGGTCAAGTACATTTGTCGGCCTGTCGACAAACGCCGTCGCCTTCTCGTACTACCGCACACTGGTGACGCAGGCCGACGGTCCCACGCCCTCATTGGAGACGGTCGGTGCATCTGGACCTCGGATTCGGTCACTCACGCTCGACAATTTTGCCCTCACCGGCGCTCAGATGATCTCGCGTAACGTGAGTGTCGGGACAAGCATCCGTTATGTTCGCGCTAACTACGGAGTGGGACACAGTGCAACTGCCGCCGACATCGGCACTCGGCTCGAGGACGCCCAGCGTCTGAGCCGGCGTGGCGAGAACGCCCTCGACTGGGATCTCGGGGTCAAAGTCGGTCGCGGGGCGGTCCAGGTTGGATTTGTGGCGCGCAACTTGCTCCAACCTGTGCTTCAGGCTCCGGACGGCAGCATGTTTCGACTCGAGCGTCTGGTGCGGGCCGGCGTGGCGGTTCGGGCAGTCGGCCGATTGCGGGTTGCGCTCGATGTCGACCTCCGGCGTCAGCACCTTCTCGACGGTCACCGGCAACGGAAACTTGCGGTCGGGGCAGAGTACTGGTTTGGCGAGTCGCTCGCCGTGCGAGGCGGTACCCGGGTCGATCTCGACGCCTGGGCACACCGGAGCTCGACGGTGGGGCCGGATGGCATGACTCGGCGCGATCTTCACCCTGTCGGTGCGTTCGGATTCAGTGCGGCGCTGACGACCGGCGTTTATCTCGATGGTCAACTCACGCGAGGACACGAGGAGACAGAGCGAGGGTGGAGCCTCGCCGGACGCGTCGGATTCTGACGGGGGCGGCCAGGTCCGGCTCCACGTGGATGAGGCGGTTGCCCAACTCATCCTCGGTAACACCGCCCGCAAGTATCGGGTCGTTCCCCTGCGTCGCTCCGGGGCTACCCTCACCGTAGCGCTGACGGACCCGACCGACCTCAGGGCCATCGAAGACATTCGGTTCATTACCGGCTGCAATCTTCGCTCGGTGGTCGCCTCAGAAGCGTCCATCCTCGCCGCGCTCGAGACCTACTACCTTCGTTCCGGGCCCACCGACCGGTCCGGTCTCAACGCGCTCGAAATCGCCGCGGGTGAACTCGCCGATATTCGGCGTTCGCAGGTGAATCGGCCAGACGCGGAGGGGGGCGAGGAGGACCAAGAGGAGATGGGAGTCGTCGCATGGGAGCGCCTCGCGCACGATGACTCGCCGTCACCCGTCGTCCGTTTTGTCAACGTGCTACTGGCGTTCGCCATCCACAAAGGCGCCAGTGATATCCATGTGGAGCCCTACGAAAGCGCCTGCCGCATACGGTTGCGCCTCGATGCCGTGCTGCACGAGACCGTGACATTGTCGCCGCCGAGTCGAGACCCAGTGGTGTCGAGACTCAAGGTGATGGCGAACTTGGACATCGCTGAGCGACGACTCCCTCAGGACGGTCGGGTCAAGCTGTGCTTTCGTGACGGTGGGACGACAAGAGAGGTCGATTTCCGCGTGTCGTGCTTGCCAACGCTGTTTGGCGAGAAGGTTGTGCTGCGGTTGTTGGACCGAACGCGTCTCGTTCTCGACCTGTCGTCATTGGGGCTCGAAGCGGACAGTCTCGTCCGGCTCGTCAGCGGAGAACGGTCGGCGGACTCGGTCGAGGCCGTCGCGGCAGCGTTGCAGCGCGAGCAGATCGTCGTATCGCAGATTTGTTGTCGCTCTGGTTTGCGTCGTCGAGTCCAGTTGGCGACTCGTCGGGGGGCGTTTTCTGCAAGAGACTTGGCCGTGTTTACCCGTCAGCTGTCGGTCATGCTCGGGGCGGGACTGCCGATTGCCAAGTGCCTCGCCATATTGGCGACGCAGCAGGACAACCCGCACATCCGCGGCATCGTTGGCGACCTGCGGATGGCCGTCGATGGGGGGGCCGGGCTTGGGGACGCCATGCGTCGACATCCGGCCGCCTTTGGCACCTTGTATACCAATATGATTGACGCGGGGGAACTCAGCGGGAATCTGGAGACCATTGTCGACCGTCTCGCTGTGTGGCTCGAAAAACAGGTCGTCCTCCGGGGCCATGGGGTGTCCGCCGTCGCGTATCCGGCCGCAGTGGCGGCGACCGCCACGCTCGTCGTCGCGGCAATCCTGTGGAAAGTGATTCCGACGTTTGCCTCGCTGTTCGACGGATTAGGGGCCACACTTCCCCTCCAACGCGAATAGTCATTTGGGTCAGCGACGTCTCCATCTCGGCGTTTCCAGCCTTGTGTCTCTGTCTGGCGAGCGCTGGTTCGGGGCTCCGGCGTTACCGTCATAGTGACATCGGCCGCCGTGTGCTCGATCGCCTGGTGCTCGGCATCCCCGTGCTCGGAGTGATCGTCCAGAAAGTGGCTGTCGCGCGTTTCTGTCGCACACTCGCGACTCTTTTGGGCGCCGGTGTCCCAATTCTCGAGAGTCTCGAGACGACGGCCTATACGACCTGGAATGCAGTGCTCGAGGACGCCGTGGTGGGTGTGCGGGCTGCCGTCGAAGACGGATAACCGTTGTCTGCTCCGCTTCGACGGGCCAAGGTCTTTCCTTCTATGCTGACGCACATGGTGGCTATCGGTGAAACTACTGGCAGTTTAGATGTCACACTGGCGAAGGTCGCCGACTTCTACGAGGAAGAGGTCGGCGTGTCCGCCAAAGGTGCGGTGGCGCTGCTCGAGCCTGTGATGATTACGTCAGTGGGTCTTGTCGTGGGGGCGATCGTTGTCGCCATGTATCTGCCGATCTTCGATCTGGTCACCCATCTCGCGTTCTGACTCTGCGGGCCCGAGGATTGACTTCATCTCGACGGCGGTGCACTAGTAGAATGTGGCTGTGTGAGAATCGTCGCGTGAACCTTCGCGAGGGGGCAGGACCGATGCACGACAAGACAACACTCCAGAAAGCAGTACGTGGTTTCGTAACGCATGGGAGCGCGTGCCGCCGCAGCCCGCGAACCCGTCGCCTCGCGGATGCGCGAGGCTTCACATTGATCGAGCTCCTGGTTGTTGTCGTGATCATTGGCGTGATTGGAGGCATGTCGGTTCCCGGTTATCTCCGCATACGGACCGCGGGCAACGAAGTCGCGGCGATTGCCTCACTCCGCGCCATTGTCAGTGCCCAAGCTGCGTATTCGGCCAGTTGCGGAGGTGGGTTCTACGCGCCAACGCTCGCCAACCTTGCCCTCCCGCCGATTACTGTGGCAGACGGTGACGGCTTTATCGGGGCAGACCTCTCGGTAGATCCATCACTCAAGAGCGGCTACAACGTGGCACTGGTTGCCGGCCCGCCTGCCAACGGAGCGCCGGCCTCGTGCAATGGCGCTGCGGCCGGAACAGTGGCCACCACATACTTCGCAGGGGCGGATCCAGCTACCGCCGGAGGCGGACGGTTCTTTGGGACGAATCAAAGTGGCACGATCTTTCAATCGCTCACGGGAGCGGTGCCGCCCACCCAGGCCGGGACGCCCCAGGGCGCAACTCCCATTCAATAGTCGACGAGTAGCATAGCGGACGAGTAGCAATGATGAGAGCAGCGGAAGGGCGGGTGAGATGACCGGACGTGTTCGGTGGTGGGTAGTCGTGCTTGCTGCGGTGGGGTTGACGGCATCCGTCAGCTCGACCTACATGCACTACCAGCTGATGAGCGACCCTGGCTATACCAGCTTCTGTGATGTGAACGAGACGGTGAGCTGCACCACGCTCTATCAGAGCCGCTATGGCAGCGTGGCAGGGATTCCCGTTGCGCTCGGCGGGGTCTTCTGGTTTGGTGTCGTGCTCTTGCTGACCATGGCGGACCGACGGGCGTCGGACGCGTCCCGAGAGCACGTGGCCGGCTATTTTCTCGTGTGGTCCACCATTGGGTTGTCAGTAGGCATGTATATGGCGTTTGCATCGCTGTATGTGCTCCAGACGTTTTGTCTCATGTGTGGCCTAGTCTATGTTGCCGTCATTGGGATTTTCCTGCTGGCAGGGTCCGGCGCCTCGACTCCGGTCCTCAAGCTTCCGGCCGCCGTGCTTCAAGACGCGGCGCGGCTGGTGAAGCATCCGACCCGTCTCGTCGCCCCAGTAGCATTTGTCATCACGATGGTAGTCGCAGCCGTCTGGTTTCCCCAGCCTCAGCCCCTGGCGGGTCTCGCTGCCGCCGTGGCGGCCGCGTCTTCCGGGTCAGACTCGACGCCTGCGCGTCAGCCGCTGTCGGCAGAGGACCAGCGGTCCGAGTTTGCCCGCTATTGGGCCGAGCTGCCGCGCGTCGATTTGGAGGTGGCGGCGGACACCGGTGGCGCATTGGTGGTGGTGTATAAGTTCAACGACTACCAGTGTCCGGCGTGCGCGAACACCCACCTTGCCTACGAACCTGTCTTTACAAAATATGAATCGAGTCACCCCGGTGAGGTGCGACTCGTGATGGTCGACTTTCCGTTGGACTCAACGTGCAATGACCAGTCGCCGAGCGGTCCCCACAGGGCCGCATGTGCAGCGGCGGTGGCCGCCCGTCTCGCCATGGAGGTCGGCGAAGACGAAGGGCGACGGATGCAGCGATGGCTGTATGCCAATCAACCGGGCATGACACCAGACACGGTAGCGGAGGCTCTGGCTGACATAGTCGGGGTTGACGATACCTGGTTGATGACTCGATACGACGAGGTTGTGGAAGACGTCAAGGCCGACATCGCCGTAGGGGCGACCTTGCCCGTGGAGGCCACACCAACCTTTATCATCAATGGCGTCTTGCTCAGTAGTGGTCTGAGCCCAGAATTTTTTGACCAAGCGATAGCCCTCGAGCTCGAACGAGAGGCCACCCAGTAAGACGAGGTCCATGCCGGCCGTCCGCTTGCTCGGACTGACGAAGGATTTCGCAGTTGGGTTCTGGCGGGTCCGTTCTCACCGGGCCTTAGACGGCGTGAGTCTGGATATCGAGCCAGGAGAGGTTTGTCGGCTATCTCGGTCCCAAGGGATCGGGAAAAACCACCACATTCAAGTTGCTCCGGCAGCTGGTCTTTCCCACGGCGGAGACGGCGGAAGTCTTGGGATGCGGTCTTGGCGACCCGACCGTAAGGCGCCGCGTCAGTTTTCTCCCGGAATCTCCTTCCGACGCCGGACACCCGAAGGTCGGTTACCGTGATGACTGAGATTCTTGCCGTCGGGCAGGTCTGGGCCTTTCTCGGGTCGTTCCTCGGCGGATTGGCCGTCGGCAGTTTTCTCAATGTGTGCATCCACCGCCTGCCACGCGGTGAATCGGTGGTCACGCCAGGGTCCCGCTGTCCTAGATGCAGTCGCGGCCTCCAGTGGTTTGAGAACATTCCCGTCGTAGCGTATGTGGCGTTGCGCGGCCGTTGCCGAAGCTGCGGTGGGGCTATCGGGTGGATGTATCCGGTGGTCGAGCTCGCGACGTGTGGGCTATTCGTTTTACTGTGGGCGCTTCTCGGATGGCAACCACTGTTGCTCGTGCGGCTCGTCTTCTGCTGCGCCATGATCGTGCTCTTTGTGATTGACCTTCGCGATCGGCTCTTACCGGACGTCGTGACCGTTCCTGGGATTGGGATAGGTTTGACGGCGGCAGCGGTCATGGGCGGTGGACAGGGATTGGCTTCCGCGGTGGTTGGCGCGGTAGTCGGTGGCGGCAGCTTGTATCTTCTCGCGGAAACGTATTACCGGGTGCGGCACGAGGAAGGTCTGGGCATGGGTGACGTCAAGATGCTGACAATGATCGGCGCGTTTCTCGGATGGCCACAGGTCTTGGTCACGCTGATGATGGCGTCGGTCTTCGGGTCAATCGTGGGCGTAACGCTGCTGTCTCTGGGTCTTGCAGGGCGAAAGTACCCGCTGCCGTTTGGGTCGTTCTTAGCGGTTGCCGCGATCGCGGTTGCGCTGGCGGCCGAGCCGATAGTCGCGTGGTATGTCGGTTTCGTGTGTGGATAGACGGGCCGTGCCGTTTCTGCGATGGGCGGCGTGCGACGCCCTGTCATTTTCTGACAGGTCCAGAGGTCGCCAGAGCTGAAGATGCGAGCAGACGTTTCCGCGTCAATTGAGCGTGGTCCTTGCAAAGGTTCTTCTGCATGGACCAGCGAGCGCGGTGCGGGCCGAGAGCGCGAACCGCTGACTGGGCATGGACCGACGGATTCTTCTTGGTCGAGGCCGTCGTCGCGGCGGGGCTCATCGCACTCGTGTCAGCCGGGGTGGCTCAGCTGTTGGTCGTGTCGCAGCGTGCGACCGCGGCGACGTCGCGCGAGACGGTGGCCCTCTTCCTGGCCGTTCAGAAAATCGAGCAGCTTCACGGGTTGACCTGGTCCTATCGCAGCCCGGGCGTCGTGCGCACGTCAGACCTATCAACCGATGTCGCTGTCGACACGCCCGGGGCGTTCGGGGCGCGCGTTGGGGTCGGGTTACGGACCGCCACTGCCGGAACGCTGTTTGCTGATGTGCCCGGATACGTAGACTACCTTGACTCGCAAGGGGAGTGGCTCGGGGCTGGGACCGTGCCCTCCTCTGGGTTCGCGTATGTGCGTCGATGGAGCGTGCGCGCCCATAGCCGGGCGCCACAGGATTTGCTCGTGCTCGACGTGGTCGTTTTGTCGGCCCAGTGGGTCGGTCGAACCGGTGGCGCGAAAACCGTCAGGTCCGACCCGGGGGTCGTCTGGATGACCGCCCTGAAGGGGCGACGCTAATCGTTCGGTCCACTAGTCAATGGCGCTTGCTGAATTGTCTGTGGCACTGGCCGTCGTTCTGCTCATCGGCGGCGTGGCGGTGGCTTTCCTCTCTGCGCCCCAGCGAGCGGTCGTGGTGACCCAGGTGGCGGAGCTGTATCAACGCGCTCGTGGCACCGCATGGTCTCTCTGAGATAGTCGGCAAGCATTCGTCGCTCAAGGCGGTTGTCTCAGCCCTACGTCGGGCCGCAACCAGCGAGGTGACAGTGCTCCTCGCTGGAGAGAGTGGTACCGGGAAGGAACTGTTCGCCCGCGCACTGCACGAGCTGAGTCCCCGGGCGAACGGTCCGTTTGTCGCGATCAACTGCGCCGCTATCCCGGAGATGCTGCTCGAATCCGAGCTGTTCGGGCACGAGAAGGGGGCGTTCACCGGCGCCGCGGTTCGCAAGCCGGGGAGGTTTGAGACCGCGCACGGCGGTACGCTTCTCTTAGACGAGATTGGCGACCTCACCTTACCGCTCCAGGTAAAGATTCTGCGGGCCATCGAGGACCGAGAGTTCGACCGCGTGGGAGGCACGACGCCCATTCGTGTCGACGTTCGAATTGTGGCCGCCAGCAACCGAGATCTCCTCGCCGCGGTGTCGGCCCGTCAGTTTAGGGAAGACCTATATTTTCGACTCTCGGTGTTTCCGATCGAGATCCCGCCCCTCCGGGAGAGGGCCGACGATATTCCGTTGCTGGCGCGCTTTTTTGTGGGCAGATGTTCACGAAACGTCGGCAGAAGCGGACTTGGTCTATCCCCCGCCGCCGAAGACGCACTCGTTCGATATCACTGGCCGGGCAATGTCCGAGAGCTGCAGAACTCGATCGAACGCGCAGTCATTTTGTGTGACGCGACCGAGATTCACCCTCGACATTTGAACCTTGGCCCCGACACCGAAGGCCGGGACGAACGCATCGTCGATCCCTGGGATCTACTGGACGTGAGCGGAAGTCTCGAAGACGCCTCCGTGCGAATCTACAGCCAGTTCGAAAGTTCGAACGGCACAAGCTTCGTCACGCGCTGCGAGAGTCGCGTGGGAGCCGGGAGCTCGCGGTAATACGGCTGAAGATCAGCCCTCGGGACCTTGAGATCAAGCTTACGCACCATGCGCTCCACCGCGACCCACCGTCCGTCAAACACCGAACACAGTGACATCGGTCACGCAGAATCTACGCGCCTATCAAGATTTTCTGATTCCGATGGCGGCGAGGCTGTCGCGAATCTCGGCCTCCGTCACGTCATCGACGATCGTAGTTTGACCAAGCGCGGTCGTCAGCACCATGTGCAGCCGACCGTGGAGGACCTTCTTGTCGCGGCGGATCGCTTCGGCAACCGCATCAGGATTCAAATCGCTTACGGAGGGGAGGGGACCCAGCGCGGCCACGAGTTGGGCGAGTGCGTCCCGGTCCGAATCGGGGAGCAGGCCCCGTGTTGCTGAGAGGTGCGCTGCGGCCTGCATGCCAAACGCGACGGCTTCGCCGTGACGCAGCCGACTGTAACCCGTCACGGCCTCGATGGCGTGACCGATGGTGTGGCCAAAATTCAGGATTCGTCGTAGCCCTTTTTCCTGTTCATCCTCAGCGACGACTGAGGCCTTGATGCGACACGATTCGGCGATGATCGGGACCAAGACATCGGCTTGCCGCGCGACGATCATCTTGAGGTCTCGTCCGATGCGGTCGAACAAGTCCCGGCTCGCAATGACGCCATATTTGATGACTTCATAGAGACCTGCCCTGAACTCACGGCGCGGCAACGTTTCGAGAAGTCTCGGGTCGGTGACGACGGCGATCGGCTGGTGAAACGCGCCGATGAGGTTCTTGCCTAGAGCGTGATTGACCCCGACTTTTCCCCCGATCGAGCTATCGACTTGAGCCAGCAACGTGGTTGGTACGTGGACCAGCTGAACGCCGCGAAGATACGTCGCGGCCACGAGACCGACCATGTCTCCCAAGACCCCACCGCCGACGGCCACAAGGGTGACGCTACGGTCGGCGCCGGCGCGAATCAATGGATCGTAGAGTTGCGCCGCGGTGGGTAGTGTCTTAGCCTGCTCTCCGTCCGCGACGAGAAACGTTTCCGTCGGATTGAGCGCGGCCCGTATTGCGGCACCGTGGAGCTTCCAAATTGGCGGACTTGATACGACAAAGCGAAGACCGGTGCTGCCAGCTTTCGTGATGAGCTGGTCGAGCTCGCCCACCAGGTTTTCGCCAACATGGACGGGATAAGTCCGCGAGGCAGTCTGAACGGTTATTTCCAAAGCGTCGGGCATGGGCTATGACTCGGTGGGGTCGAGCGGCAAACGGCTAATGTAGGATATCAACAAAGTTGAGACCCCGGCCGGTAGGACCACCGCTCTGCACGCCTCGAACGGGACCGGCTTCCCCACCGCCTTACGGAGGATACGTTTCAATGTCGGCAAAAAAGGATGCGTTTGTCACCGAAATCACCCCGCGGTCTGAGGACTTTTCCCGCTGGTATACGGACGTCATCCGACGCACCGAGCTTGCCGACTATTCTCCGGTCAAGGGCAGCATGGTCATCCGGCCCTATGGATATGCCATTTGGGAGTTGTTGCAGTCCGAGTTGGACCGTCGCTTCAAAGCGACGGGACACGTGAACGCGTATTTTCCGCTGTTCATCCCAGAGAGCCTTCTGAAAAAGGAAGCCGCTCACGTAGAGGGTTTCGCCCCGCAGGTTGCATGGGTGACAAAGGGTGGCGACGAAGAGCTAGAAGAACCGCTCGTCGTACGCCCAACGTCCGAAGCAATCATCGGCACGATGTATGCGAAATGGATTCAGTCGTGGCGGGACCTTCCGGTGCTGATCAATCAATGGGCGAATGTCGTGCGATGGGAGAAGGTGACGCGTTTGTTCTTGCGAACGACAGAATTCTTGTGGCAAGAGGGACATACGGCGCACGAGACGCGCGAGGAAGCAGAGGCCGAGGCGCTGGCGATGCTCGGCCTCTACAAGGAGTTTTTGGAAACCGAGTTGGCGATGCCTGTGATCGACGGGCGGAAGACTGAGAGCGAGAAGTTTGCGGGCGCGGCCCACACATATTCCGTAGAGGCGCTCATGGGCGATGGTCGCGCGCTACAGGCCGGGACGTCGCACATGCTGGGTCAGAACTTTGCGAAGGTGTTCGACATTACGTTCCAGGCGCGTGATAAGTCGGTCCAGCACGTGTGGCAGACATCGTGGGGTATGACTACCCGTCTGATCGGGGCGGTCATCATGACTCACGGTGACGATAGCGGTCTGATTCTGCCTCCACGGGTCGCCCCGCATCAGGTCGTGATGGTCCCTATTCCTCGCGGAAACTGGCAAGAAACCGTGCTGCCCCACGCCCAGCGGATACGGGATTCGTTGTCAGCCGCGGGCGTGCGCGTGAAGCTCGACGACCGCGAGGTCCATTCGCCCGGCTGGAAATATGCCGAGTGGGAGATGCGGGGCGTGCCGCTCCGTTTGGAGATCGGTCCAAAGGACATCGAGAAATCCCAAGTCATGCTCGTGCGTCGAGACACCCGCGAGAAGATCCCGACCCCGATGGATGGGCTCACGTCGCGTGTCTCCGAGTTACTGGCGTCTATCCAGTCAGATTTGTTCGCGCGGGCTCTCGCGTTTCGTGACGCCCACACCGCGCACGTCACATCTCGCGAGCAGTTTGACCAGTTGCTCGAGGGACGACCAGGCTTTGTGGTCGCGCCATGGTGCGGTCGCGCCGACTGTGAAGCCAAGGTCAAAACGGCGACGCAGGCGACCATCCGGAATATTGCCCTCGATCCACCGCCGGCGTCGGGTCCGTGTATCGAGTGTGGCGAACCCGGTCAGACGGACGTCTATTTCGCGAAAGCGTACTAACGGGACTGTTGCCCAGAGAGTTGACCATGCTCCGGCCGAGCGGCGCCCGACTGCCAAGGCACAGGGAGTGAGCAACGCGAGCCTACTGTAACCTGACGACCATCGCCGCCCGCCGATTGAGCCGGCGCGTCTCCTCCCGTGAATTGTCATGCGCCGGCTGTTCTTCACCATAGCTAATGGTGGTGAGTCTCGACGCCGCAATCCCGCGACTGGTCAAGTAATCCTCGACTGAGGTCGCTCGTTGTCCGGAGAGTGCGAGGTTGTATTCGGCGGTACCAATGTTGCCCGTGTGGCCTTCGATTTGAATCGTGAGGTCCTCGTCTTCTTGCATGGCCGCCACCACTTCATCCAAGACGCGGGCTGCACCCGTGCGCAGGCTAAACCGGTCGAAGTCGAAGTGCACGTCCTCGAAAACATACGTTCGTTTCGGTGGGGCCGGTGGCTCGAGAATGGTGATCGTCGTTGTGTCGGTCGCCGTTCCGCCTCGGCCGTCATCGACGGTTACCGTGACGGGGACGGGCGGCACCAAGATGTCGGGGGACAACCATCGCTGAGTTTCACGATTCCCTGGATCTTGAAATTCGCCGGTTGGTGCGCTCCAGGCATACGTCAATGGGTCGCCGTCCGGGTCCTGCGCGTCAGCCCGAAGCAACGATTCGTCGCCAACCATAATGGTGCAAGGATCACAGGTCAGGGTTACGGTCGGCGGTCCGTTCGCTGGAGGCGGAGGAGGTGGTGGTGGAGGTGGCTGGTAGACGTTGACGCCGGGGTGATACCCGATGCGAACCAGTAGGCCTACCCGGTCACCACCCACCGAACGTCGGCTGTCGATATCGTGGATGACCGCGTAGTTGAGACCGGCCCCAACGTAGAGTCCGCTCGGGGCGTTCCACTGCAGACCGAACATCACGTCGAGCGGGCTCTTGACGTTCGACAGCGTGGACGAGAAGCTTCCGTCAGAACCCATCAACGGAGTGTCGAGGCCAATTGTGTCTGAGCTGAGCGCGTTCCCGTTGACTTCCCCGAACACGCTGACAGTGCGTCCAACAGGAATTCCAATACCCGCTCCCCATCGCAATGCATTCGGGAGGTCGATCCCATCCGGGTCACCTCTGACCAGGAAACCACCAAAAGCGGAGATTTCCGCCGCACCCAGATCCTTGCTCGCGATGAAGTCGAAGGCGCCGTCGGTCTTTCCGGTTGACGCGCCATTCGCCTCTGAACCGGACGGCAGTTTCACAAGGCCACGTAACGCGAATGCGACGGGAGCTTGCGTTTGCTCGGACGTCAGGCTGACCTTGGCTCCCACGAGGACGTCGCCCACTTGAGAACCTGAAAACGGCTGTGTGGCGAGCGGGAAACTTGCTGTCGGACCGCCGATCGCGGTCGTCGCGTCAAAGAGCGGTCGCGTGTCCCTGTCCACCCGAGTGATCCCACGGAAGGAACCAAAGAGCTCCACGCGTTCGTGTATGCCGAACGCAAAGGTCGCCAGGTAGTGCTGAATGTCGGTTATGCCCTCTTGCCGGTCGAAGTTTGCCCGCTGGACGCTTGTCGAAAATTTGCCATCGGGCAGGGTTTCGGCGGTTGGGACGAACCAGAGGCCGGTGTCGCCGAGGAAGGTTGAATTCGCTCGACGATTGGGAGCCTCATCATCAGATTGTGCCGTAGCAGGACTGCCCATGAACAGCATGGACCCTACTAGTGCTGTGGTAGCAACTAGACGTAGTCTCATAGAACCCCAGCGTTCTCAGTTGGAAACCCTTCCCGAAGAGCCGCGGCGCGTTGCCGCGCACTCTTTAGATCCAATGCAGATAGTACGGTTCAGACCAGTAGAAGGTCAACGCCGGCATTGATAGTGCTGGCGGTGTCTCCCGCAAAGGTGGCCGTCGCGTTGGGGCGCGCGGGCGCCCGAGAAGCAACGCGGGCATGCCGAAGCATCGCCGCTGTCACGCGGTAGGTCATTTCCGCGACAGGTGACTAGCTAGAGAGGCCGGAGTCATCCTCAGGCTCATTCGAATTGTCTTTGTCCGGCCGGTCGCCCCGTCGGACAACCCAAGCAATTCCGATGCTGAGGCCATATAAGGCGATCATTGGCGCTGCCATCATTGTCAATGTGACAGGGTCGCCGGTCGGCGTCAGTACCGCCGCGAAGATGAAAATAAGAAGCACTGCGTACTTGATATTCCTGGTCAGATAACTTGCGGTGATCACCCCAACCTTGGACAGGAAGAAAACCAAGATTGGCATCTGAAACACGAGTCCACATGCCAAGAGAAGCCTCACATACAGTGAAAACGCTGGCTGAATTCGCGGGATGAATTCGAGGAAATCGGACCCAAACCCCGCAAAAAAAACCCATGCCGTTCGGAAGAGTATGTAGTGAGAGAAAGCAGCGCCACCGACGAAGAAGATCGTCGCGCCTACGACAAAAGGAATCGCAAACCTTTTTTCGTGGGAGTAGAGCCCGGGAGCGACGAATCGCCAGACCTGGCTAAGGATCACGGGCACGGCCAGCACCAGCCCCGCCAGGGCTGCGATTTTGATATACAGGAGGAACGCTTCGGCTGGTTCCGTGTAAGCTAGCCGCCCGCCTTCGGGCAGTAGCTCATATAACGGCACCATAATGAAGTTAAAGATCGGTTGAATAAAGACAAAACACAGCAGGAATCCACCCAGCAAGGCGCAGCCGCTAACTACGAGGCGTTTTCTGAGCTCATCTAGGTGCTCCAAGAAGGACATTTTTCCACCACCTGCACCGGCGAGCCCGCCGCCAGGCGATTCGTCCTTATCAGGTTCCAGAGAGTCGGGAAACGGTGCGAGCGCCATCCTACGTGTGACTTGAGCGCGAAGCGAGCGGGTATTTGCCTGAATCTTGAGAGGCAGACACGATCTCTGACCGGCAACAGCGCCGGAAAGTCCAGGTTTGCCGCGCTCGAAACGTCAAGAATGCCTCGTTGGGGAACAATCGCGCAAATAGGCAGTTAGGAAAGAGCGGCGCACGCCAGGCGCTAAGTGCTCTCGGGTGTCGTTTCGGCAGCCGGAGTCGGCGTCATCGACTTCGGTGCTGGCGGCGGAGGTGGCTTGTCCTCGATTCCGATCTCTTCGTCGAGCGTATTACGGAGGTCGTTCGAGGCCATCGACTTCGGTGCTGGCGGCGGAGGTGGCTTGTCCTCGATTCCGATCTCTTCGTCGAGCGTATTACGGAGGTCGTTCGAGGCCATCGACTTCGGTGCTGGCGGCGGAGGTGGCTTGTCCTCGATCCGGATCTCTTCGTCGAGCGTATTACGGAGGTCGTTCGAGGCGCGCTTGAACTCCGACAAACTCTTGCCCATCGAGCGACCGAGTTCGGGGAGCTTGCGGGGGCCGAAAATGATCAGGGCAATGACAAAAATGATCATTAGCTCGGGCATCCCGATTGAGCCGAACATAGTGCTGCTCCTTGCTGCTCGTGAAAAGTTCCGGCCGCGGGGACCGCGACGATACCGAGAGCAGCCCCATATCTTTCAGGAGGCCGCAAACGACTCTTGGCATTATAGAAATGTGGGTCCACATGGTCAAGGCCGCGGGCCGCAAGGGATACCTCGAAGTCAAGGCCGCTGGCCGCAAGGGATACCTCGAAGTCATTGCAGGACGGGAGCTTATTTTGATAGCATGCCGACATGCGAGGCCTATCGTCGTTAGCACTGGGAGCAGGGGTGGTCGTGCTTGGAGGGCTGGCCGGAGGGGTGTTTGGCGGCCAGGTCTTCGCCACTCAGGAAACCTTACCTGAACACTACGATGCGTTTGCCGACGCCCTAGCAGCGATTGAGGCCAACTACGTCGACGAGGTCGACACCGAGCGCCTCGTATATCAAGCGATTGGCGGGATGCTGCAGACGCTTGATCCCCACTCGAACTTCATGGATCCACGGTCCTATGCGCAGCTCCGCGAGCGCCAGGAGGGCCGGTACTATGGGCTCGGTATTTCCATCAATGTGATTGATGGCGGTATCTCCGTGATGAGTATTTTTGAGGGGTCTCCTGCGTTTCGCCAGGGGTTGCGGCGCGGCGATGTGATCGCCGAGATTAGCGGAGAAGACGCGACGGACCTGACGGTCGAAGACGCGGTCCGTCTCTTGCGTGGACCAAAAGGTAGTTCGGTTGAAATCGCTATTCGGCGTCAGGGATACGAAGCACTGATCCCGCTGACAGTGGAACGAGATGAGATCACCATTCCGACCATCCAAGGCTCGTTCATGGCGGACGACCGAACCGGTTACATCCGGCTTCGTGACTTTTCAGAAACGACCGGCCGTGATCTCGAGCGAGCCCTTGCCCAGTTGGAGTCACAGGGCATGGAGCGGCTTCTTCTCGATCTTCGGAACAATCCTGGGGGGCCTCTGGACCAAGCCATTCGGGTGTCCAATGCGTTTCTTCCAAAGGGCGACCTGATCGTCTACACGCGCGGGCGCGTTGCGAATTCAGACCAGGACTATCATGCCCGACAAGAGAGCGACTTCACGGATGTTCCGCTCATCGTCCTAGTCAATCGCAACAGCGCGAGCGCTTCCGAGATTGTGGCCGGTGCCATCCAAGACCACGACCGAGGCCTGGTGGTTGGGGAAAGCACCTTTGGCAAGGCGCTGGTGCAGTCGGTCTATCGAGTGAGCCATGGCGCTGGGCTCGCGTTGACAACCGCGCGCTACTACACGCCGAGTGGACGGATGATTCAGCGTCCGTGGGACGCCAGCTTTGAGGAATATCTCACCTATTCGCTACGCGAGCAGGAGACGCGCGAACATGTGGTCGCCGACCGCAAATATACGGACGGTGGGAGAGAAGTGTTCAGTGGCGGCGGCGTTGAACCTGACCGCCTCGTCCCGGGGCCTATCGAGGGGTTCGACCCGTCACGCTTTGGGCGCGTGCTGGCCGCCCGGCAGGAGTTTGCGAGATTCGCCGAGCGTTTTTCGGCGGAAGGCGACAATCGGATCGCTGCGGCGAGCTCGGGGCGGGTCCTCGTAGACCGTGGGTTCGAGGTCGACGCCGACCTTCTGGACCAGTTCAAAGCCCATCTGGAAGACCGCGGTCTCACCGTTGATGAAGAAGGGTTTGCACAGGATGAGGATTTCATCCGCGCGATGATTCATCTTGAGATAGACATCGCGTTGTTCACGCTCGAAGAAGCGCGTCAGAATCTATTCAGGGCTGACCCGCAAACGCAGCGAGCGATGACGCTATTCGATCAGGCCGAGCAGCTGTTGCAGCTCCGGTCGGAGTCGACGCTGGTAGCGGGACAGTAGTCTCTGGTTGCCGAATACGTAGCCACATTGTTACACTGCGACCGGGTCCATAGGGGCACTCTCGCAATACGCACGAACCCGCACAGGAACCCGGGCTCAGCGTGAGCGATGGTGATGGACCGCGGTCCTTGACGGGTCCGTTGGTAAGCGGACGAGTAGAAAACTGCCACTGGGGCGGAAGAACGATCGGGTAGAGCGATTCCAGCCGCTCGACGAGAACTGACAGGTGTCAGTCCGTTGGGACGGCTTTTTTGTTGTACGACGTGGCTGTGACAAATTGTGTCGAAAGGCAGTGGTCCAGCCCCCTGTGTCGGCGCCCCCGTGGACGCCGATCCTAAACGAGACGAGAGTCGAGGAGATCGATGCGGCTGCACTCCATTGAGATCTCGGGCTTCAAGAGCTTTCCCGAACGGTCGGCGCTGTCCTTTGATGGAGGCGTGACGGCGATTGTGGGGCCCAACGGCTGCGGGAAGAGCAATGTCATTGACGCTATTTCCTGGGTGCTTGGCGAGCAAAGCGCTCGGAGCCTGCGCGGTGAGCGCATGGAGGACGTTATTTTCAGCGGGAGTGACGCCAGACGTCCGACCGCGACGGCAGAGGTACGGATACAACTGTCTCATGTCACGGCGGTGCTGGCCGCCCTTGGCGCTCGACGTGTCCCCCCGGGGCGCGGCGGCAACGGTCTCGCGGTCAGCGACGAACGCACAGCTCCGGATGTTGCTGAGATAGTCGTCAACGAAGACGTCGAGCCAGCGGACGTGAATCCGTCAGAGGCGCCACAAGACCTAGCTCGTGCGGTTGACATAGATCTGTTCGTGCCGGCTGAGGTTGAGATCGATGACCTCGCCGATCTCGAAACCGACCTGGACGATGGACCGGTGATCTCTCGCGACGTGGAGGTGGCCCGCCGGCTCTATCGATCCGGCGAGAGCGAATACATGATAGACGGGCGGGTCTGTCGCCTGCGCGACATTCAGGATTTGCTCATGGACTCTGGCGTAGGCGTCAAGGCCTACGCGGTGATCGAGCAAGGGAAGATCGGGCAGATCCTTGGCGCTCGTCCGATGGAGCGCCGTCAATTGCTCGAAGGGGCGGCCGGTGTCACGAAGTACAAGACCCGGCGGCGTGCTGCCGAGTTGAAGCTTGAAGCAGCTCAACAAAATCTGACCCGTGTTGACGACATCGTGTTCGAAGTCGAGAAGCAACGGGGCGCATTAAAACGGCAGGCTGCAAAGGCGAGACGTTACCGACGCCTTCGCGAGGAGCTCAGACAGTGGGAGAAGGTTCAGTTTTCTCGAAAGAGCGTCGCGTTGGAAGGCGCGATCGACGCGGCCAGCCGTCGTCTCGACGAGACCCGTGAACGTGAACACGCCGCCGCCGCCACCTTGGCCGCGATCGAGAACACCCATGCGCAGCTGCAGATCGAGCTGGCGGAATCCGAACAGGGCGCGACCCGGGCCCGCGACGCTGCGCATGCCCACGAGCTGGAGATGGGGCGTCGTCAGCAGCAGATCGAATTTGACCAGAGCCAGGTAACGGTGCTGGGGTCGACGGTGCTCGAGGGCGAGAGTGAGCTCGAGCGACTGGAGCAACAGCGAGCGCCCCTCGAGGTCGAGTTGCACCAGCAGACCCTGGCGTCAGCCGAGTGCGAGACCCAGCGCGAGGCGGCCGCCGCGACCCTCCGCACGGATGAATCGGACCACGTCGAATCTCTGTCCGCCATCGAAGGTTTGGAAGGGGATGTCGAGGCGTGTCGAAGCGAAGTATATGCGGCAATCAACGCCGCGACCGCGCTTCAACACGTGGTGGAGAACGCCGTCGAGGCCACCGCAGCGATTGCTGAGGAGCTGACGAGACTTGGGGCCGAATCCGATGACTTGGCGACCGCGGCCGAAAAAACGTCTCTCGAAGGCGAGCGGTTGGTGAGTGCCGTCGCGGGCGTGCGGCAAAATCTCGATACGATTCGGCGGGCGCGAGTCGACCGCGAAGCCGAGCTGGATTCTGCTCGTCACTCACGCGATGCCCGCGGAGACGAGATGCGCGAGCGGGAGCGAGAACTGGCGTCGATGGCTGCTCGTGCTCGCTCCATAGAGGAATTGGTCGCCGCCCGAGAGGGGTATAGCGATGCTGCCCGGCTCGTGTTGGCGTCGTCTGAGTCTGTTGTCCATCTGGGCTCGGTCGCTGACCATCTCGATATGGAGCGCGACTATGAGCGAGCCGTCGAAGCGAACCTTGGTGAGCTCGTCCAATACATCGTGGTCCCGTCGATCGCCGATGCTCGAGCGGGGATGATGCTGGCCTCATCGCAGAACGCCGGCCGTTGCGGTTTCGTCATCGCCGATCGCGCGATAGAGTCTGAGCCAGAAACGCCGCCCGTGGCCGGCCTCACTCCGTTGTCGGACCTGGTGCGCGTGGACGGGGCTGGGGCATCGGGCGTGCGCGCGTTGCTCCGACGACGCTGGTTTGCGCCCTCCGTCGACGTCTCCGAGGCGGCCGCAGCCGTGACGGCGGATCCGATTACCACCGCGGACGGCACGGTTTTTCGTAGCGCGTTGGTCGTGCACGGTGGCGGCAAGGAAGAGGCCCGCGGGATCCTGACCACAAAGGGCGAAATCCGAGAGCTTCACGCCAAGATGGAGCGGGAAACGGAGACCGTCAAGCAGCTTGAGGTGGACGTGGCTCGCTTTGCGGATCTTGCCACTCGGGCCGAGGCGGGAGTCAAGACGCTTCAGACCGAGGAGCACTCGGCCGAGAAGGAGCTCCTTGAACTAGAGCTCGGCGTGACTCGGGTCAACGACGAGCTCGCGGGGCTTGCCCAGAAGACTGGGTTGGTAGAGACCGAGCAACGGAGGGCGGAGGAGAAACGAGCGAGTCTGGATGCGCGGCAAGCCGAGGCCCGAGAGGCTATCGCGAGACTCGAGATCGAGCAACGGTCGGCGGACGAGCGATTCATGGTGTCGCAACGCCATTTGCTCGAGGCTCGCGAACGGGTCGAGGCGCTGGTCGCTCGGGTGACCGATGCAAAGGCCGGCCATGCGGCGCTGGCCGAGCGGGCGGCGGCGCTCACCGCCGATGTCATACGTCTCGGTGATGCGGCGCGTGATCTCGACGACCGGCTCGAACGGTGTCGCGAGTCAAATCGTCAGGCATCCGCGCAACGACAGATGCTGGAGGCCACAATTGTCGCGGCGAAGACGCAATTGGACGAGGACGTCTCACGTTTCGATCAGCTTCGCGGCGACGTGAAGACACTCGATGAGCGCGCAGACGACGTCCGCCAACGGATCGGGGATCAAGTCGACCAGTTGCGGTCGTCTCGTGAGTCGCTCGAGGACGTGCGTGCAGCAATCGCGCAGCTTGATGTGCAGCGAGTCACGGCTGAAGCCGACCTGGCTCATCTCGAAACGACGTGTCAGGAGACACTTCAGCTCACCCTCGAACTGGTCCGCGCCGAAGTAGAGCAGCTCGAGAACGACAGCGGTCTCGATGCGATCGGTGCCGTCGTTGCAGAGGGGACCGATGACACGGATCCGACAGAAGATTCGGACCGACATGGCCCTGGAGCCGAACCTGAGAAGGACGCGCTGAACGCTGAAAGCGACACAGACGCCGCCATCGATGCCACCAGCCCCCGCGACGGCGACGACGACACGCCTCAGACACCGGAAGAGCGTATTCTCGCGCTTCGAGAGAAGATCGAACGCCTAGGACCTGTGAATATGATGGCGATCGACGAGTTCGACACGCTCGAAGAACGTTTCGACTTTTTGACGACGCAGCGGCAGGACTTATTGGACTCGATTCGGTCGACCGGCGATGCGATCCGGCGCATCGACGTCACTACGCGCGAGCGCTTCCAGGAGGCGTTTGAAGCGGTCAACAATCACTTTCAGAAAATCTTTTCGACGCTGTTTGGTGGCGGTCGGGCCGGGCTGCTCCTGATCGATGACACCGACGTGCTGGAGAGCGGAATCGACATCATCGCCCAGCCTCCAGGCAAGCGCCTGCAGAGCGTTCAGCTGCTGTCGGGCGGAGAGAAAGCCCTTACCGCGATGGCCCTGATGTTCGCCATTTTCAAATTCAAGCCCAGTCCCTTCTGTCTGCTCGACGAGATCGACGCGCCGCTTGACGACGCTAATATTGGGCGCTTCGTCGAGATGCTGCGAGGGATGCAGGACTATACCCAATTTGTGCTGGTGACTCACAATCGAAAGACGATGGAGATCGCTGATCGGCTTTACGGGGTCACGATGGAAGAGCCAGGTGTTTCGAAGTTGATTTCTGTCGATCTCAACTAGTGGATAAATTTTTCTGCGACTGTCCACTTGCAAACGCTGGTCTCGTTCTCTGAATCAGTAATCCTGCACGACGTCGTGGGCTCTGGTCCTCTTATCTCACACCAGGACACGAGCTTGTGAACGAGGACAAGTCCACCCGCTATCACCGTCACCGACGCTGGGCGGAGTCGTTCGCGTTGGCGGTCCAGGCCGCCCCGTTGATCGCCTGCGTCGGACTTGGCCTCTCCCCGTGGGGCGTCGACCGCGCGCGCGAAATGGTCCGTTTCCTGACGCTTCCAGAAACCGCGCTGAGCGTCGCGGCGATTTTTGCCCTCATGCTCGCCGTCTTGGCCGACGTGCTCGCGTTGCCCGCGTCTTGGTATCGCCGTTTTTTTTTGGAGCATCGATATCGCGGCTCTCGGAACACAATGGTCGGCTGGCTGGTCGAAACCGTGGCCGCGATGCTCATGCACACAGCGGTCGTCGCGGTGGTGACCACTGTCGTCTATCTCGCTATCGACCTTTGGCCGACGCGTTGGTGGCTGGCGAGTGGGGGGCTCTTTGCGGTCGCAACGGTGGCACTCGCCCACGTCGGACCAGTGGTCGTCTTACCCGCGGTGTCGCGGGTGAGGCCGTTGACGAAAACGTCTCTCCGGAACCGCCTCCACGCGCTTGCTCGACGCGTCGGCGTTCCGCTGCTCGGCCTCTATGAGTGGACCCCTGGGGTGGGGCAGCCGTACCCGAATGCCGCGCTGGCGGGGCTGGGTAGAACGCGTCGCGTTCTACTCACGGACGGGTTGCTTGCTGACTTTAGCGACGACGAAATCGAGGTAGTCGTCGCGCACGAGATTGCCCACTATCTCCACCGAGACCTCTGGACGACCCTTGTCTCAGACGGTCTGATCGCAACCGCGGTATGCGGGTCGGCTCACGTCGTCGTCGACCACCTTCGGCTGATGCTGGGCGTTGCCTCGATTGGCGACCCCGCGGCGTTGCCCGCGCTTGCGCTGGTCGCTGGTCTCACATTGGGTGCCTTGTCGCCCGGCCGCAATCTCATTCTCCGCTGGCAAGAACGTCGGGCCGACCGGGATGCGGTCAGGATGACGGGCAATGCCCAGGCACTTATCTCTGGTGTCCGGCGATTGGCCGCGCAGAGCCTCGCGGAGGAGCGCCCACCGCGGGTCGCACGATGGCTACTGTCGACCCACCCTCCGTTCACCGACCGTGTCGTCGCCGCCGCGTTGTTGGCACGCGGCGAGCGACGCTAGCGCCCGCCTTGGTCCCGGTTTCCGTCTCGACCTCTGGGTCCGCGCGGACGTGAACGTCCGCGCGGTGGGCCATCGCTACCAGACCCTTCCCCGCGACTCGAACGGGGAGCGGCATCGCTCTCGCTCGTCCCTTCCGGAACGGGGAGCAACGCCTTTCTGCTCAGTCTGACTTTGCCAGACGGGTCGACGTTGATGACTTTGACCAACACCTGATCACCTTCCTGCAGTTCGTCGCGGACGTCTCCCACTCGGTAGTGCGCGATTTCCGATACATGAAGGAGTCCATCGATCCCAGGCAAGATTTCGACGAACGCGCCGAAGTCGGTGATCCTTTGTACTTTCCCGAGATATGTTTTGTTCATCTCCGGGCTAGCCGTCAGTTCTTCGATAATTGTGATGGCTTTTTGCGCTGAACTGGCATCCGGCGATGCAACGTTGATACGACCGTCGTCCTCGACATCGATCTTGACGCCGGTTCTCTCGACGATGCTCCGGATGGTCTTCCCGCCCGGGCCGATCACGTCTCGGATCTTGTCGACGGGGATGGTGATCGTGACGATTTGCGGCGCGTAGTTCGAGATTTCCGCACGCGGCGATTCGATCGTCGACTCCATCTTGTCGAGAATATGAAGACGTCCGGCCTTGGCCTGAGCCAGCGCGGCTTTCATAATCTCTGTGGTCACACCCGCGACTTTGATATCCATCTGGAGTGCGGTGATCCCCCCCCGCGTCCCTGCTACTTTGAAGTCCATGTCCCCGTAGTGGTCTTCCGCGCCGGCGATATCGCTGAGAACAGCGTGACGATTGCTGCCCTCTGTCTCATCCAGGATGAGGCCCATGGCGACGCCCGCTACCGGTGCCTTGAGCGGGACGCCTGCGTCCATCAATGCGAGCGAACCGCCACAGACGCTCGCCATGGACGAGGATCCGTTCGATTCGAGGATGTCAGAGACAACCCGCAGCGTATACGGAAAGTCCTCTTCCGCCGGTAGCACTGGGATGAGGCTGCGTTCGGCCAGGTTACCGTGGCCAATCTCTCGCCGTCCCGGTCCCCGGAGAAACTTGACTTCACCGACGGAGAACGGCGGGAAGTTGTAGTGAAGCATGAACCGTTTGTGGGTCTCACCGGTCACACCTTCGATTCTCTGCTGATCGTCTCGGGTGCCCAGGGTTGCGGTGACGAGCGCTTGGGTTTCCCCGCGCGTAAAGACCGCAGATCCGTGAACCCGAGGCAAGAGGCCGATCTCGGACGAGATATCGCGGATCTGGTCAAAGGCCCGCCCGTCCAGTCGCTTGCCGACCTCCAGTACCTCGTCCCGGAGGACCTTTTCTTTGAGGTCCTTGAATACTCGTTTGGCCTGGGATCGACGGTCGGATGAGCCACCGTCATCATCAGCGTAGGACGCCAACAGGGTCTCCTGCACTGCGTCGACCTGTGCGTAGCTCGCGAGCTTGTCTCGTATTCGCATGGCGTCCGCGAGTGGCTCGCGCACACTGTTTTCCACCTGCTTGGCCAACGCCTCATCAACGTGCGGCGCGGGGATGGTGACCTTTGGCTTCCCGGCGGCAGCGGCCAGCTCATCTATCGTATGGACGATGCCCTTGATCGCCGCATGCCCGGCTTCGAGAGCCTGCAGTATCTCTTCTTCAGAGATTTCCGTTGCTCCAGCCTCTACCATGACAACCGCGTCCTGGCTCCCGGCGATCAGAAGGTCGAGGCTGCTCTGCCGACGGTCGGCGTAGGTCGGGTTGACGATGAAGTTTCCGTCGACAAGGCCGACTCGCACGGCGGCGATGGTCTTCTGTAGTGGGATTGGCGACAGCGCCAGGGCGGCCGAGGCTCCGGTCAGGCCCAAGACGTCCGGGTCGTTGTCGGCATCCGACGAGATTACCCACGCGACAATCTGGGTCTCTCGATTCCATCCATCCGGGAAAAGCGGCCGAATGGGGCGGTCCGTCAGGCGGCTGGTTAGCACTTCCTTTTCGGTGGGTTTACCTTCCCGTTTGAAGAACCCGCCCGGGATGCGTCCCGACGCGTAGGTGTTGTCGCGGAAGTCAACGGTCAGCGGCAGGAAGTCGATGCCTTCGCGCGCGGTAGGCGCGTAGCAGGCGGTGACAAGTACCATGGTGTCACCGAATCTGACGACAACCGCCCCATCCGCTTGCTTCGCAAGCTTTCCCGTCTCGATGACGAGATCCGCGTGGCCGACTGTGAGCTGGCCAGTATGCATGTAGTCTGCTCCCAACAAAAGAGACGTCGTCGAGTAGGACGGCTCGGGGGAGGCGGCCCGAGTGTCGTGCCGCCTTCATTCTCGCGCGTGTCCGTCTACTTGCGGATACCGAGCCGCTTGATGAGACTCGTATAGCGCTCCACGTCCTTGCGCTTGACGTAGTCTAGGAGTCGTCGCCTTTGACCGACGAGCTTCAATAGCCCGCGTCTCGAGTGATGATCTTTGGAGTGAGTCTTGAAGTGCTCGGTGAGATACTTGATACGCCCACTCAATATTGCGACTTGCACTTCCGGTGAACCAGTGTCGCTGTCGTGGGTGCGATAAGAGCCGATAATGTCAGACTTTTGATCCCTGGAAAACGCCACTGCTCAACCTCCGCGAGCGGACCAGAAACGCGCTGTCGCGCGCACCAAACCGCCGCATAGAACCGTTTTTCTCCGCAGCTAACCGATCGAGTTTACACTAGAACGATCCGTGGCTGCAAAAGGTTTACCTGCCTCAGTCCCGCAGCCAGGGAATCCGTCTCCCCTATCGCTGATCCTTGCGGTTGCTCGGACACGCGCCCGCTGATCGCGACAAGATCGCCATCCGGCGCCAACACTTTGACGGAATTCCCAGCCGCAATCTCGGGGACGGCTTCGGCACTGTCGGGGTCTGGCACAAAAAAGTCGTCCGGACCGAGCGTGTTGCCGTGACGTACGCGTTGCATCCCACGTTCTGTGACCACAACATGTGGCAGCCGTGGCAACAGGCCAGACAACGGGACCAGACACTGCGCGATAGAAGTCGGGTCTTGTTCGAGGGCGTCCAGGGTGACGGCGTGATACAACCCGAAATCGCCGCTCTTTTCTCGTCGAAGTGCCTCCAGACATCCCCCGCAGCCGAGCGACTCGCCGAGGTCGTGGGCCAGCGACCGCACGTAGAATCCGGGCGCGCAGGCAATCCGACACGATATACGGCCGTCCACCATGGAATGGACTTCTATCGAGCGAAGCGTGACCTCGACCGGGGCGAGGGTCTTGACCTGCTTTTGTCGCGCTAAAGTGTAGGCGCGGACGCCCTGAATTTTCTTGGCCGAGTACGCGGGTGGTCGCTGGCCGCGCGTTCCGAGAAATTGGGCGAGGTGGACGTCGAGTGCTGCGCGAGTGACCTCCTGCGGAGACGTGGCGCTCTCGACCGCGGTCGGAGTCCCCGTCACATCGTATGTGTCGGTCACGAGTCCGAGACGTATTGCCGCATCGTAGACTTTGTCACCCTCGGCTAGCAACGACGCCAGGCGAGTTGCGCGCCCGACAACGAGCGGCAGTACCCCGGTGGCCAGCGGGTCGAGCGTGCCCAAATGGCCGACGCGACGGGTCTTGAGGCATCGTCGGGCACGAGAGACGACGTCATGAGATGTTATTCCGGACGGCTTGTCGACAACGAGGACCCCGCTGAGAACGCCGCTCGGGTCAACGTCGTTGCCGTTCCGCGATTGCCGCCGGGTCATGCGTCGCGAAGGTGGTTCGGTCCTGCCGTGGGGGCGTCGATTTCGGTCGAAACTGCCTCTACGACACGGCCGATGACGTCGGCCCGTGCCGCGTCATCTCCCGGCTCGATCGTGCAACCAGCGGCGTTGTAGTGACCGCCGCCGCCGTAGGCCGATGCGACGGCGCGGACGTCGATGTTGTCTTTCGACCGCAGGCTCACCCGCACATGGTCGTCCAGCGTTTTGAACATTGCGACCGCTTGAATGTCTCGAGCTGCGAGAGGCATGTTGACCAGACCCTCGAGGTCGTCCGGTGGGCACCCGGTATGTTCCAACGTCTGACGGTCAACCTCGAGCACGGCGACGTGTCCGTCACCGACAACGTCCATCTTGTCGAGTAGCGTTCCCGTCAAGCGTAGTCGGCCGACCGTTCCCTGCTGATACACACGGGCCGCGATATCCGGCGCCGACACTCCCGCCGCAACTGCTTGCCGGCAGATGTCGAATGTCTGTTCGCTGATGCTCGAGTGATGAAATGCCCCAGTATCGGTCAGGATGGCCACATACAAATGCGTGGCGATCGGTGCTGTCAAAGGGACATTCAACGCTGTGATGACCTCATACACCATTTCCCCGCACGCCGCTGCCGCTGGGTCGAACCAGTTGAGGTCTCCATACATCGCGTTTCCGTCGTGGTGATCGATATTGATGACGTAGTACGCGTCCAGCCCCGATACTTCGGTGCGGGCGAGCGAGCCACACTCTAAAATGATCGCGGCGTCAAAAGACCCATCCACGTGCGGGGCCACCGTAATCGTGTCGATACCCGGGAACGACTGCAGGAAAGCCGGTACCGCGTCGTGATTGACAACCTCGACATCTTTACCGAGGGCGCGCAGTGCGTAGGCGAGCGCGAGCTCTGAGCCGATGGAGTCGCCATCCGGGCGCGCATGCGACGAGAGGACAAAGCGCTGGCGAGTGGTAATGGCGGCAACGATGGATTCAAGGTCAGAAGTCATAAGGGAAACATGGGACAGGGAAGCTGCGAAGGCAGCCGCGGTCAACCGTCGTGGCCTTCGTCCGGGGGACGCGTCGCGGCGATCTCTGCGAATAGCTGGGCGACCCGATCCTGTCTCTCAACCGACTCGTCGTATTCAAACGAGAGCTCGGGTACATATCGGAGACGTAGTTGCCGCCCCAGTAGTCGCTTCAGGTATGGCCCGGTCTTCTGGAACGCACGTACAAGCGCTCGGCGGCCCTCCTGGTCAGCCGTTGCCGTGTAAAGAACATGGGCGTGCTGGAGGTCTTTGGACATCCGCACGTGCGTGAGCGTGACGCGTTGGAGGTCGGGATTACGCACCTCACGCTGCAGAAGGACACTGAGCTCTTCCCGAATGAGGTCGCCTACTCGTGCTGGCCGGGAGCCTTGAGGCATCGCTACAGTGCTCGCAAAGCCAAACCGGGAGCGTGTCGCTCAGCTGAGCCATTCAAGATCCGAACGCGTGATTGCACCGGGGTCCCTTCGTTCGATTTCATCGAGCGTCTTCTCAAGCGTTTGCTCGACAACCACCCGGGAAGAGCCGACGGTGACAATAGCGAGTCCCACACGTTGCCACAACTCTTGGTGCTCCACTTCGGCGACGGCGACATTGAGTAGATGCAGCCGGTCTTTGATTCCGCGAAGCACCCGTCGCTTGTCCTTCAGCGATCGCGCCGCCGGTAGATACAGCTCCAAGGACAACAGAGCGATAGCACGAGTCGACGAAGACACGCCACTAGCTTACCGTTGCCGCCACCTTTTCGACCGTAAACGACTCGATGACATCACCGATTTTTATATCCGAGAATCGTTCGAAAGCCATACCGAACTCAAAGCCCGTTTTGACTTCGTTCACATCATCCTTGAATCGACGCAGAGAGCCGATCCGGCCTTCGTGGACGACGACGCCGTCCCGCACTAGCCTGACCTTGGCTTCGCTGCTGCGGCTAATCTGACCCTCGGTGACCATGCACCCGGCTGCGGTCCCGAACTTTGGCACCTTGAACGTTTCTCGCACCGTCGCTGCCCCAAGTTGCTGCTCTCGCAACGTTGGCTCAAGGAGGCCCGCCATCGCTTGCTTGATCTCGTCGGTCACATGGTAGATGACCGAGTGCTTGCGAATATCGACGCCTTCGGCTTTGGCGATAGAGGCCGCGTTGCGGTCCGGACGGACATTGAACCCGATGATGATCGCGTTGGAGGTGGAGGCAAGAAGCACGTCAGATTCGCTGATGGCTCCGACACCCGTGTGGATGATCCCGATCTTGACGCGCTCGTCGCCAAGCTTTGCCAGCGTTTGCGCCAACACTTCGGCTGAGCCTTGAACGTCTGCCTTGATGATGATCGGGAGCTCTTTGGTGCTGCCTTCGGCCAGCTGTTGCTGTAGCGACTCCAATGTGATTCGTGAACTGCGGTCACCCAGCACCTTTTCTTTGGCGCTTGCTGAACGCAGCAGCGCGATCTGCCGGGCTTTCGCCGGGTCGTCGACCGCCTGGAACGCATCTCCGGGTTGAGGAATCCCGGTGAGACCCAGGACTTCCACCGGACTGGATGGACCAACTGTTTTGACTTGCGCACCGACGTCGTCAATCAAGGCCCGCACTCGGCCGACCACAGTGCCGGCGATAAAGTCGTCGCCGACATTGAGTGTGCCGTCCTGGACGAGAATCGTTGCGACTGGACCTCGTCCCCGGTCGACCTTTGCCTCGAGTACCGTTCCGCTCGCAACACGTTTTGGGTTCGCTTTGAACTCACCCAGCTCCGTCACCAGCAGAATCATTTCGAGGAGACCGTCGAGATTCTCCTCTTTCTTGGCGGACACCAAGACCATGACGGTATCCCCGCCCCACTCTTCTGGGGTGAGGCCAATCTCCGCCAGCTCTTGCTTCACACGATCCGGGTTCGCATTCGATTTGTCGATCTTATTGATGGCCACGATGATCGGCACTTCCGCCGCGCGGGCGTGGTCGATCGCTTCCTTCGTTTGCGGCATCACGCCGTCGTCCGCCGCGACGACAAGGACGACAATGTCCGTGACCCCCGCTCCGCGCGCCCGCATCGCGGTGAACGCCGCATGGCCGGGCGTATCCAGAAACACGACCCGGCGTTTCTTGACGCTGACGGTGTAGGCCCCGATGTGTTGTGTAATGCCACCGGCCTCCCGTTCCGCGACTCGCGACTTACGGATGACGTCGAGGAGCGAGGTCTTGCCGTGGTCTACGTGACCCATCACCGTGACGACCGGCTCCCGGGGCACCAGGTCTTCGGCCTTTGTCTCCTCCGCCTCGATGTGGACCATCTCCTCTTCGAAGCTCCGTATTTTGACATCGGCGCCAAACTCGCGCGCGATCATCGTTGCCGTCTCCGCGTCAAGAGTGGTGTTGATGGTCAGCATCATTCGCCGGTCGATGAGCTTCTTCAGCACATCTTTCGCCTTGACCTCGAGTCGGTCCGCGAGGTCCTTGACGGTCATGCCCTCAGCGAGGGTAATGGTGCGGGTAATCGGAGGCGGCGGCTTGGGGACGATCGGCGCTTGAATCTTTGTTCGTCGCTCGGAGCGTCTCCCTGGTGATCGGTATGGTCTGGGTGGCGGTCGGTAACCAACCGCTGGCCGTGCTGGCAATGGACGGGGGGTGCCGGGGCGAACGGGCTGTGACGGTAGTGGTCGCGGCCCACCCAGCGGCGGCCGGGCGGTACCAGGACCCGGTGTCGCCGGCCCTCGGGGCGGGGTGGGCCGCACAATTGGCACGGTTCTGGTGATGATCGCTCGTTTGGGACGCGGACGCGATTCCTCGACCCGCAACCTGAGGGTTGGCGGCACGATACGACCCGTTGGTTTTGCGATCACCGACGACATTGACGGCGGGCGACCCAGCGGCCGCGGCACGGCTACTCGCGTTGCGGCCGCCGGTTTCGGTGCGTCCGGTGTAGGCGATTGAGCAGCCATTGGTGTCTGGGGCGCGGCCGGCGACCGAGCTGCACCTGGCGTTTGTGGTACCGCTGCCGCTCTAGTTGGCGCTGGTGTTTGGGGCGCGGCCGGAGCTCGAGCTATGGCTGGCGTCTGGGGTACGGCCGGCGCCGGGGACGAAGCGGTTGGCGCCTTTGTCGTTGGTCGTGGCGTATCGAGCGGTGGGGGTACCACCACACCTCGTGCCGCAGGCGATGCTGCCTCTACGGATGGCGCCACTGGTGGCGTCTCGACCGGCGGCGGCGTAACGGCGACGGGTACGGTCTCGGTTTGTGACGTTGGTTGATCCCCTGTTGGCTTGCTCGCCGCAGTGGGCACAACCGCAGGGGCGATCGGTACGGGCGGGCGTGGTTCGATGGTTCGGATGGTTGGCGGGCGCAGTCGCGGGGGCTCGTTTTCAAGGCGAAGACCACGCATCCGCGGCGCCGGCCGTTCAACCGTCTCTACCGGCGCGGGCGTCACCGCAACTTCGGCGACCGGCGGTGGAGGCGGAGTGTCGGCACCTTGGTCCGGGGTAGCCGCGACGGCCACCGGCTCCGCGGCCGACTCGATCCCCTCATTACGACCGGCTTCCTCTACGTCGGGCTGACTCCGTGCGTCCTCGTCAACCTCCCGCGCGGCCTTTGCCAACTTGATCAGACGCGGTGGTCCGAGCTTTGGCTGAGGCGGTTCTTCGGGAGCCTGAGTCGCCTGACGTCCCTTCTTGGCGGCAGGCCGCGGCGCGGGCCCACTAAACATTTGGCTCCCCCGTCCGCGAGGGAGGTCAATCTTTCGGTCCCGGGACACACGGTCGACGAACTGGCGAGCGACGATCTCCTCGACCGTGCTGGACGCACTCTTTACGTCAATCCCGTGCTGCTCTTTGAGCAGATCGATGACTTCCTGGCTGGGGAGGTCGAGAACTTCCGCAACTTTGTATATGCGTATTGTGGACAAGTCGTGTCTCAGCGTGGTCAGCTCGTTGTCGTGGTATCGTCCTCGGCGGCCACCGTTTCGTCGCTTGGCCTCGTGGGGCTCGCCGCCGCCCCGTGTGCCTCTGCGGCCGCGGGATGTTCGTTGCTCGCTTCGGCCTCGCCCTGCTCCGCCTCGGCCACCTCCAGCGCGCCCTGCTCCGCCTCGGCCGCCTCCAGCGTGGCCTGTTCCAGCGCGGCCATTTGCTCTCGCACCGCTTCCTGCAGCTCCTCAGCGGTGGACTCCTCGACGCCGGCGACTTCGCCAATGCTGGCCGTGGTCGCTTCCAGCAGGTGTTCCGCGGTGTCGAGCCCGGCGTCGCTGAGTTTGAGTAACTGTTCTTCGCTGAGCCCCGGAAGGATCAGCGTGGCCGATTCCTCCGCTGCCTCAAATCGCGCTTCGACTTCCGCGCGCTTTTCTTCCTCGGACTTGATGTCGATTCTCCAACCGGTCAGCTTCGCCGCAAGTCGGACGTTTTGCCCTTTCTTGCCGATAGCCAGCGATAGCTGAGCGTCTTCCACAACGACTTCTACGATGCTTTCGACATCGTCAACGACGGTGACGCGCTGGACCCGGGCCGGGCTGATCGCGTTCGTCACAAACGTCACCGGGTCTTCAGACCACTCCACGATGTCTATCTTTTCTCCCCGCAGCTCCCGGATGATGGCTTGGACGCGGGTTCCTTTCATACCAACACACGCGCCGATGGGGTCAATATCTCGCTCGCGGGAATACACCGCCACCTTCGCCCGGTCTCCGGCTTCGCGTACCGCGCTGCGAATGACTACCGTGCCGTCGTAGATCTCAGGCACCTCTTGTTCAAACAGCTTCATCAAGAGGATCGGATCGGTACGAGAGAGAATGAGCTGTGGTCCTTTTGTATTCTTGTTGACCTCGCGTATGACGGCTCGAATTCGGTCGCCAGTGGTATAGTTTTCGGCCCGCGACTGCTCTCGTCGTGGCAGCAGGGCTTCTATCCGTCCGGATTCGACGACGATGTCACCGTTCTCGAACCGCTTCACCGTGCCCGACATCACATCACCGACGCGGTCGTTGTACTCTTCAAAAATGTTGTCGCGCTCGGCTTCCCGGACCTTCTGAAATATGACTTGCTTGGCGGTCTGGGCTGCAATCCGTCCCAGCACATCGGTGCGCTTTGGGAACTCGATCTCCATATCCACCTCAGCCTCGTCGCCGTAAATCTGCTGGGCTTCGGCGAGTCCGATCTCGGTGGTCGGGTCGGTCACCTCGGGGACAATCTGGCGGACGGCAAACAGCTCGACCTGTCCCGTCTCCTGGTTGAACTTCGTCCGGAGGTTTTCGTCAGACTTGTAGTACCGCCTGGACGCGGTAAGGACCGCATCTTCGATAGCGGTGATGATGACGTCCGGCTCGATGCCCTTCTCCTTCGCCAGCGCTTCGATCGTCTGCTGCAACGGGTTGTTCACAGCCATCGTCTTCAAAATTCAACGTCGAGCCGCGCGCGTGTCACAGACGCCCACGGGATCTCGTATGTCCGCGCGCCGACCGCGACCACTACACAGTCATCGGTGACGCGCTCAATGCGGCCGGCGATATGGCGCTGGCCGTCAATGGCTTCTGTCGTGACGATCTTCGAAAGACGACCGACGAAACGACGGCAGTCGCCCAGATGCCGCAACGGGCGGTCCAGGCCCGGTGACGACACTTCCAACGTATACCGATGGTCAAAGGTAAGGTCAGCGTCGAGCACCGCGCTCAAATCGCGACTCACTCGCTGGCAATCGTCGAGGCTTACCGACTCGTGCCCCGGGCCCATAGGTGCCTCGCCGGGCTTTTCTATCCGGTCAAGGAAGACCCGGAGTACCCACCCTATGGACTCTCGTCGAAGCTGTATGTCGAAGATATCCAGCCCAAACGTACCGGCCACGCCTTCCGCGATCCGCCGGGCCTCGCCTACGAGGTCTTCGTGCCCCACCTCACCCAAAAAATCGGTCCCCGAGACGCTCTAGTCCGGGTATTTCCTGCCCGCAAAAACAAAAAGCGGGCGAACGCCCACTTTTTTTGCAGGATCGACGTAAGCAGAATATAGCACGTCGACCCGAGACAGGGCCACTAATCAGAGAATTCACCCCGCGTTGACGACGTTGACTGGGTCCAGACGAGTGCGACAGTGGCCGTCGATCCCCCGCGGGCCCCACCACACTCTCTCGACGCACCCTAAGCGGGCAGTCCAACGCGACGCGAGCTTTCTGCGTCAGTGACTCCTTCGCCGCGTCAAAACGGGGGGCCCGTCTGGCGGTGTCGCTCTCAGCCGTATGTCCGTAAAAAGTCTCCTTCATGGCGGCCTGCGAGCCAGGCCGCGCGGTTGATCGCATGGCCAGAATCATCGATGCGGGACGCGTGCCCGCCGTCAAGACACGAGGATGCGCGGTTAGGGCGTGAGCCGATGCAGCATTCGGGGATACGGGATTGCTTCGCGGATGTGCTCGAGCCCACAGATCCATGCGACAGCCCGCTCGACCCCCATCCCAAACCCGCCATGCGGTACCGTACCGTAGCGGCGCAGGTCCAGATACCAGTCGAATGCTGCGGGAGGTAGGTTGTGGGCCGATATTCTCTCGCGAAGCAGCTGTTCATCGTCGAGCCGCTGTCCGCCGCCGATGATTTCGCCGTATCCCTCGGGTGCAAGCATGTCCACGGATAACGAAAGTTCGGGCCGGTCCGGGTCCGACTGCATATAAAACGCTTTGACCGATGCGGGGAACCGGTGGACGAGTACCGGGCGGTCAAATCGGCGCCCAAGCGCTGTTTCATCAGGGCCCCCGAAATCTCCGCCCCATTCAAATGTGTGACCCTCGTCCGTCAGGATTGTGACGGCTTCATCATAAGAAAGCCGTGGGAACGGGCTGGCCACGGCCTCGAGCGGAGACAGATTTCGTTCGAGGACTTCGAGCTCTCGCCGTCGCGTCTCCAGGACCCGGCTCACCACTGACACCACGAGCTGTTCGGCCAGCAACATGACGTCGTCCAGTGTGGCGTATGCCATTTCGGGCTCGACCATCCAGAATTCGGTCAGATGCCGTCGGGTCTTCGATTTTTCGGCGCGAAAGGTCGGGCCAAAGTTGTAGACCCGCCCGAGCGCCATTGCGTTTGCTTCGCCGTACAACTGTCCGCTTTGGGTCAAAAAGGCGGTCTGGTCGTCGAAGTAGGGGACGGCGAACAAGGTGCTTGTGCCTTCGCACGCTGCCGGCGTCAATATTGGCGTGTCGGCCAGGATGAAGCCCTGGCCGTTGAAGAAGTCACGAATGGCGTTGATGACTTCGTGTCGGACTCGCAGGATCGCTTGTTGACGGACGCTGCGTAGCCACAGATGTCGGTGATCTTGGAGAAACTCGACCCCATGCTCTTTTGGCGTAATGGGGTAGTCCTGGGATCCGCCTACCACGGTCATCGACGCCACATCCATCTCGTAGCCGCCGGGTGCCCGGGCGTCGGCTCGGACGGCCCCCCGAACGACCAGTGATGTTTCTTGGCCAAGGTGGTCGGCCGCGCTAAACGTGTCTTCTCCGACCGCCGCCTTTGACATCACGCCCTGGAGAAAGCCCGTCCCGTCGCGAATCGTGAGGAAGTGGATCTTTCCGCTTGAACGTCGATTGTGAAGCCAGCCCCGGAGCGTGACCTCCTGGCCCTCGTGGGAGGCGATGTCCTCGATGTAAACCGCCATAGGCCTCCGAGTGTAACAGCAGCGAACTCATCCGAGCTCGGGGATCACCGATGCGAGGATGGAACGCAAATTGTCGAAACGCTGGTGTCGATCAAACACCTGACGGAGATACCGCAGTGTCCGCGGGATGTCGTTTTCGTAGCGGGGGTTTCCCGTCGTGGCCTGGTAACCGAAGGTCCCCAGCGCTTTGAGATGACGCTGCACCGACATCACGGCGAACCGTCGAGGGAAGTCGCCCCCGGTATTCGACGGGACCGACCGCCGAAACGTGTCGATCATGTCATCGACAAACGCCGATTCCAGTTCGACATAGGAATCTCTGAGGAGCGACGCGACGTCGTAGGTGTTTGGCCCCATGCGGGCGTCTTGGAAGTCGATGACATACAGTGCATCACGGTGCCACATGAGGTTGCGGCTGTGAAAGTCACGGTGACAGAGCACGCGAGGTTCCGCGGCCAACTCCTCGGCCAACGCCGAGAACTCCGTGGTGAGGCCGGCACGACGCTGCGAAGTGAGTTTGATGGCCCGGTGCGCGGCCAAGAAATGCTCGACAAAGAACTCGAGCTCCCACCGAAGCTTCTTGACGTCAAACGCCAGGCTGAAAGGCTGATACTGTTCTCCCGTTTGGGCCCGCCCTTGGGTCTGGATACGCGCAATCAGTCTGATAGCTTCAACATATCGCGCGTGCCGTTGTGTCGCGGCAGCCCGCGACACATAGTCCTGCAGAGTCACATCCCCCAGGTCTTCGAGGGCGACAATGCCGAGGTTAGCATCATGTCCGCGGACCGTCGGCACCGGTATGGCCATGCGCCGGAACAGGTCGCCGACGTTGAGGAATGAGTCTGTATCGGGATCGAACGATGAGGGATGAAGGAGGAGCACCAGCGACGTGTGTACGGCCGGACTGACTCGGATGTAGCGACGGGTTGATGCGTCACCGGCGAGCGCATGGGTGCTGGTGTTGGCTGGAAACCCGTTTCTCAACAGCCATTCGTGCACGCGCTCACGTGCCGACTTTGGAGCGACTTCATCCGCCATTGTGGCCGTCAGGTGCAAGCGACGTGAACTTCGCGCCCTGCTCGACCCGTGTGATGATCATCCGCTCGCTGATGGTGCGGGCCGGAACCCGAACGCCATCGGTCACGATGCAATCCGTCAGCTGGCATTCCGCCTCGATGGTGACATCGTCCCAGACGACGGTGCGGCAGAGGACGGCGCTCTCGTCTATCTGGCAGCGGGTGCCGATGCTGACGTCGCCCCTCCCTTCGCCACGGGCAACCTCGACGGACACCTGCAAGTAGTCGGACGCGGTGCCAACCTCGCGAAATCTGGTCGAGACACGATGGGTCGCAATAGCGCCGTGAGCGTTGGCCAGCAGAGGACAGTACAGGTCTTCGAGCAAGGTTGCCGGTGTGTTTGCCGGGAGCGGATCGAACACCCGGGACTCGACAAGCTGGACCCCGACAAAGTGACAGCTTGGTTGACCGGGTTGGACAAATCCATCCACCCGGCCTGCGTCGTTGACCGTTAGTCCGCCGTAGCGGCTCGGGTTCGGGTTATCCGCGATCGCCATCGTCACAAGTCCCGCTGCGCGTTGGTGCGTCTCGTGTAGCGCCGCCAGGTCGACGTCCACCAAGGTGTCACCGTTGAGGATGAAGAAACGCTCACCGAGAAGCTCTCGGGCTCGACGAGGGCCGCCCCCGCTACCCAGCAGCACGGTCTCCCACGAATACCGAATGGGTATGCCCACCGAGTCTCCGTGCCCGAGCACCGACGTAATCGAATCCGGCCGATGATGCAGGTTCACGACCACCGCCGGTACGCCCTGGTCGGCGAGCGCGCGAACCAGCCGAAGGACGAGTGGAACACCCGCGACCGGCACCGCCGACTTTGCCCGCACCATCGTAAGGGGCATGAGCCGTGTCCCTCTTCCCGCAGTCAACACGAGTGCCGGAGGGAGCGATGGCACGGACGTGGTTTGACGTGGCACGTTACGACGGATTGCCCGAAGGCGTCTCGAAGAGCATGTGGCCCGTGTCGAGTCCCCTGGCTTGACGCTCTTTGAGAAAGAGCCCGCGGTAGGAGTCCAAGATGTAGTCACTCGGTTTCCGTCCGAGCGCGGCGGCGGTAGCGGTGATGCCGTGCTCGTCGCCTTCGAGCTCGGCGAATGTGCCTACGGGGGTCTCGTCGATGGCCAATACGACGCCGGGTCGCTCAAATTCCTCCCGGAACTTTTGATAGCGGAACCGGACGGTAAGGCCGATCCTGTTCAGCAGAGTCACGAGACGCTCTCCGTCGTCGACCGTTATTTCCACCTCTTCGCGGACCTTCATTGAGGCAACCTGAGGAGGGCCCTTGAACGTGAGCTTCGTCGTGTCGCCGTCCCGGCGGACACGAAGAAGGCATCGCGCGTTGGTGAGACGGCCATCCGGCCAGTCGTATACACGATCATCTTGCAGACGTCGGTCGCGGAGCGGCGTGGCACCGACCTGGATCAGCGCCGCTCGGGCTACGTCCGGCGATTCGAAGCGGAGTTTGATCTCCCGTTCAACGTAGGTCACGTGGTCTCGACGAAGGTCCTTAGATTAGACCACGGGTGGGTATCGGCGTGCGCCGTCTCCCAGAAAACCAGCGGCATCGCCAGACGTCATGAACTCGGTCTGCGAGCGAGGCCAGAGTCTTGGTTCAGGTTTGGGGCGCCCGTGTCGGAGGGACGTGTCACTACGTCAGACGTGTAGCGAATTGAGACGCGAGGAGTGGCGGCGCGTCGACTCCCTTGCTGAAGATCAAAACCTTGTGGGTGCTGCCGAGTCCACCGGGAACAACCAAAGTCTTGAGGGCGAGCCTGTGCTTGATGGCCGCGACCGGGTCAGCTGGTTCCGTCAGGCGCGTCGCGCCGAGCCCGAGCAAGAAATACGACTGGTCGATGACCGCTAATGTCTCGAAGCCCGAGTCTCGCGCCGTCGCTTGTATGGCACTGAGATCCACGTGCGCCGTGATGTCGTTGGCTCCCGGGTCGTCCAGCCACGGGGGGGTGGCTCCCGCTCGGTCTGGCCCCGTCTGACCGACGTGGCGCGTGTAGGTGGTGAGAGTTCCCATCGCGTGGGTGTCCGAATACAGCTCGTGCGCCTCGTGGCCGTAGTCCACGAGCACCAGGAACCCGCGCTCCAGATTGCGGCCGACGCTTTCGACCCAGCGGACGGCGGCGGGGCAGACTTCACCCCGGGCTCCGGGCGGAATCTGGATGTCGAAACGGGCGATGTGCTGCACGACATCGTCGCCGGGCGGACCCGGGCGCTCGACAAAGCGGACGGGACGGCCGTCGCTGGGTGTCACGATGTCGACGTAGATCTCACTGAGCCCCGGGTCGCCCATCACGACGGGGTGGACGGGTAGGGCATCGAGCAGCTCGTTAGCGAACACGATACCAGTGATCGGAGCCGGGAGCGTGGCCGTCGATGGTTCCCGCTTGGACTGGTGATCGCGCAGCGTGGTGTCGTGCGTCGCACGGGCGGTCTCGCTCCGCTCGACCAGCGTCAATCGGAGCGCGCGATAGAAAGCCGGGAACGAATGGCGCGCGGCGTTCAGGATGTCGCGGGACAGCCGACCATTGCCTGCCGCGGCTTCGACCAGGTCAATGCTGCCGCTCTTGGCCGCAGGTCCCGGCCTGAGAATCTCTCCCATTTGCGCGAACTGGGCCGAGAGAAGCTCGCCATAGAGCGGTCCAACATCGACGCTTGTAAAGAAGTCGCCCGCTCGCCCCGACCGTTGATCGGAGCGAGCGTAGTAGCCGAGCTCTGGGTGATAGAGCGCTAGCTCCATGTATTCCGCGAACCGCATTGGGCCCGCGGAGCGAATCCGCTGCCGAATGAGGTCGCGGAGCAACATACGCGCGCTATTCCTTGAGCACTTGCAGGAAAATCTGTGACCCGCCGCGTTGAATGAGCAAGAACGCCGTGCGGCCGGTCTCGACCATGTTGAGCTGCGCAACCGTTTCCGTCGCCCCCGAGACGTCGACGCGGTTGATGCGAAGGATGACATCGCCCGGCTGGATGCCGCTCGCTTCGCCCGAGCCGCCACTCTCGACATCGACGACGACCGCGCCCTGCGTTCCGTTCGGGAGACGCAGACGGCTCGAAACTTGCGGGGTCAAATCCTGCAACGAAATCCCAAAGCCTTCGCCCAGGCTATCAACGGGCTCTTCAACGACGGCGGCCGGACCGGCTTCGAGGTCTAGCTCGGCAATCGTGACGTCAAGCGTGACCTCTTCTCCGGCCCGAAGCACGACAACCGGCACGGTCGTTTCTGGTCGTGTGGCAACTACGCGGCTCTGGAGGTCCTGGGTGTTTTCCACCCGCTCGCCGTTGTATCGAATGATGACGTCGCCGGGTTGCATGTCGGCGTTGTCCGCTGGTCCGCCGCGCTCGACGGACGAGACAACCGCCCCCATGCGCTCTGTGAGACCAAGATCCTGATACGACTCACGCGAGACGTTCTGAATATTGACGCCAATTCGTCCCCGGGTGACCTTCCCGCTTCGGAGCTCCGGTAACACGTCACGGATTGTGTTGATAGGGAACGCAAAGCCAATGCCGACATTGGCCGCTCGGTCGGTCGCGATAGCGGTGTTAATACCGACGACCTCGCCCCGGATATTGAGCAGAGGACCACCGGAGTTACCTGGGTTGATCGCGGCATCGGTTTGCAGCACGTCCTGCGCGCGTCCGCGAACCGCTGTAAACGGGCGACCAACCGCCGAGATGACACCGACCGTGATGGTATGACCAAAGCCGAACGGGTTGCCGATCGCCATCACCCAGTCACCTGCCGCTATCTGACTCGAGTCGCCAAACGCGGCGACGGCTAGCTCAGTCTCCGGCATCTCCACCAACCGCAGCAGGGCGCTGTCGGTGAGCTGGTCTCGTCCCAGCACTTCCGCCTCGAAGAACAGACCTTCTTCGTCACCGAAGAAGTCGATCTCAATGCTGGTGGCGTTTTCAACCACGTGGTTATTGGTGAGAATTAGCCCGCTCTTGTCAATGACGAAGCCGGTGCCGGCCGATTGGACGGTGCGTTCGCGCTGACGCGGTTGGTTGTCAGGCTGGCCAAAGAAGCGACGAAAAAGGTCATCGCCGCCAAAGGGGTCGTTTCTTTGGCTCTGTTGCTGCGATTCGGTCCGGATATTGACCACCGTCGCGGTCTGGTTCCTTGCGATCTCGCGAAACGTGCCCGCATGGATCGGCCCGTCCAGCGGCGCGCTATTCAAAGGCGGGACATCGAAAGTCTGGGCAGACGAGGCCGGCGTCATGTCAAAACGTGACGCGATCACCATGCCGATGACCATAGACATTGCGGCAATCAGTCCGGCTGAATACAGCGTGCTTCTGCGTGTAGACATCATCTCCTCCGGCGGGGCGTACCCCGCTCGATCCCTTGGGCTTCTGGCGGCCTTCAGCACCCGCGCCTGTCAACGCTCGTTCCGGAAAGCGATGGCGACTTCGACCGCCCTTACTCACCAGAATGATTGTGGACCCGACATTAGCTTACCAGTCCGTTCGTCGTTGGTGCTGTCAGTGTCTATGTCCCAGTGGCCGGTGGTTTTCCCGCGCGACGCTCTGAGTCTCCAGTCATGGGCGCTGGCGTGGGCTTCGGGTTCGTCATGGAACCATAGAAAGTGGTCGCGCGCGGTTTCCGAGGTCGTCCAAATATACGCACTACGTTGGAAGGAGCGGGGCAATCTCGGTCTGGATTGGGCCGGTAACGGCCGCGCCCTCTTGCCCCACGAACATGTTGATTTCAGTGCGGAGGCCGAATGAGTCGAAATACACCCCCGGTTCGATCGTGAACCCGGTTCCAGGGAGCAGTCGCCGGGTATCGTGCGTTTCGTAGTCGTCCATGTGGACGCCGTTGCCGTGCACGGATTGCCCCAGGCTGTGACCGGTCCGGTGTACGAAGTATTGGCCAAGACCGGCATTTTCGATTTCACGCCGCGCCGCGTGGTCGACTTCCCACCCTTGGAGCTCGCGACCACTCGAAGCGGCGCTGGTCACCGCCGCGACAGCGGCGTCCCGGGCGGCGCAGATAACGGAGAAGGCTTTGGCGTATTCGTCAGGAACCTCGGGCCCGGCGAATCCCATCCAGGTGATGTCGGCAAATACTGCGCCGTCGGTTGGATGTTTGCCCCAGAGGTCGAGCAGGATCGGGTCGCCAGGCTCGATTCGTCGGCATCGGTCGGCGGTCGGGAGGTAGTGGGGGTCCCCTCCATTCTCACGGGCCGCCACAACGGGCGGGCAGTCTGTGATCAGGCCCTCGCTCTCGAACCAGGCCACCATCTCCCGCTGCACGTCAAACTCGGTCGTCGGCGTTTGTGAGCCGAGGCGCTCCGCGATCAGCGCGAACGCCCGATCCTTTATCCGGTAAAGACATTCTGATGCCGATCTGTGTGTCGCCAACGCGTCCGCGTTCCACACCGCTTCAAAACGCTGAACAAGATCTCCTGATGACACAACAGTGACTCCGAGACCACGGACCGCTTCAACCGTCCCCGCGTCGACGAGCGAGATATAAGGGATCTCTCCGTTCGGCGAATACTCCATTGCGAGGGTGTGACAATCTCCGATGATGGTCCTGAGGCCGTCGACCAGTTGCTGACGGTCGGCATACACCTCTCGCGTGCCAGGCACCTGACTCAAGCTGTGAGGCTCGATGCGGTGGACTAGCCCTCGGGGCTCACCGTGAGCGGGGATCAGGTAGTACCATCGACGCGTCGTGAGCTTCGATGCCCCGTCCAGCTGACAGATAGTGCGGGCAATACGGTTCGAGCCATGAAAGTCGTAGAGAAGCCATCCGTCCAATCGGTCATCTTTGAGAGCCGACTGGATCCGAGGAATATCGATCGCCATCCCTTGAGTATAGCCACCGTCGTGGTGGGTGCCGAGGGCTCTCGGGTTGTGGCGTCCAACGGCTGACGGTTGCGCCAGCTCCGAGTCGAGCAGATCCGACGCGGCGCGATATCAGCGGCGGCGGATTGACCCTATGAGCACAGGACGAGTGCCTCGCTCACAGGGTAATGCGTTCGGATGGGTGGGTGGGACCGCGAGTTAGGCGCCGGCCTCTTCCTCAGCCTCTTCGCCTTCCTCACCCTCTTCTTCCTCAACGATCGGATCCGGAAGTTCGTCGACGAGGTTGGCTTCTATGTCGCCGTTTTGGTGGGAGAACTCGTAGTTACTACGGTCCATCGCTGAGTTGCGCGGTACTCGCAGCTCGACATCGATGACTTCGCCGGGCATGACCGGCTCGCGAAAACGGACGCTGTCGCCGGTCACCGTATTGCCGTCTGTGTCGAACCAGAATTCGTCGACCTGGAGACCGGCGATGGCATTCGCGGCCTGGTTTCGGATCCGAATCGTCGTCACGATGAAGTCTTGTTCTCGTCGCGCCTCTGGCTGGGTGTAGCCAACGGGGGCGAGGCCTCTCTGGGTCGGGACGAGCGTGATTTCGGTTTCGGCGAGCCGCGAGGTCAACGCGTTGGCGGCGGCGACGGCCTCGGGGCTCGGCGGCACCTCAACCATCTCGGCAACCGCGCCTTCCGCGGCTTCCTCGCCGCTGGATCCTCCGCACGCGGCGAGGGCCACGACACCCACCAAAGAGCTTACAAACACCGCGTTACTGAGTCGTTTCATCAGATGTCCTCCGGAGCGAGAGTAAAGCAACGTGAGATTATATTACATCTCACCGTTCCAGTCCTCTGGCTCAGGGCTGATCGATTTGAAGATTTCCAGGTGCCACTTGCCGCCGCCCCAAGGCTCGATGACCTCAGCGGCGATCACGTCGACCAGGAGTTCCGAAAAGGCTCGTCCTTCCGGGTCGCCTTCCAAGTGATACGCGGGCTCGTCCCACGTAAAGCTGGGATACAAAATGAGGCTGAGAAACAGGTCGTATCCATCGTCGACGACAATGAGCTGGCCGCACGGTCGTTTCTGGGTCGAATGGTAGACGAGATACTTCTCGGCGCTTTGGGCCCGAATGTATCGCTTGAGCGCGAACTCCCGAGCGACAATATCCTCGACCGCTATCTTTTTTTCCCAGCAGTCGCGGCAGTACTTTTCCTCACCCCGTGGTTCCGAGACATCTTTTGTGCCGCACAGAGCGCACCGTGGCTGCGCGGCCGACTGGGGTGACATCTCGCCACACTAACATAGACCGTCATGGCCCAACGACCAACGCCCCATCTCGGGATCCGTCACGTCGCGCTTTTTGTGCCGACGGCGCACTTTGACCACACGAAGCGGTTCTATACCGAGCGGCTGGGCTTCCGCGTCGAGTGGGAACCAGATGCCGACAACGTGTATCTGACGTCCGGGACCGACAATCTGGCCCTTCACCGGTCGACCCGTGACGACCGCGAGACACGGGAGACGGCGTTTGACCATCTTGGGGTCATCGTGCGGACCGCCGCTGACGTAGACGCCTGGGCCGCGTATCTCGAATCGAAGGGCGTCACGCTACGCACCCGTCCTCGAACGCATCGCGATGGCGCACGTTCCTGCTACGTCGACGACCCAGCTGGCAACACGATACAGATCATTTTCCATCCGCCAATTAGCGGTCCTCCGGCCGATACGCTCGACACGACCGATCCCAGGTGACCGGTAGGGCGGCCACGCGGGGTACCAGTCAACTTACTGCGAGGTCCTGCGAGCGCTAGAGCGCCCACGCCGGTGCCCCAGTTCAATACGGCGCCTCCGGCTGAAAAGAAGACGGACGCGGGACGCCGAACGCCGGCACGCCCACGCAGGTGAGTAATTACTTGCAATGCAGAAGGCGCGCGGCACCGGGACCGCGCATGGCACTTAGGGTCTCACAACATATTTCGTATTTTGTCCGGGCTGAGCGAGACACAGCTCATTCTCATGTTGGCTTGGCCAGACGGCGAAGCGACGGTGGACGCTTTAGACTCCGCGATTGTGGCCATAGATGGAGTGTTGTGTGTCGACACCCGGACGCTGGTCCCCCTTTATCTGGGAGACGGCCTTCGCGTCCCGACGGGCCGGGGGTTCTATGTGTGGGTTGGGGTGTGGCAATCGCCACTACTGGCCGGTTGGCCGATACCAGTGTCTATTCAGTCGCGGCCTTATTTTGGGCGAGATACTGCTGCCACCACTGGAGCTGATGGTGATAGCGATGCACCATGTTCCAGGGCGTCGAACCGCCGTGGGCCATGTCCGGACAGCGAATGAACGTGGCGTCGATGTCGCGCTTCCGCAGCGCCGTATACATCTGCTCGCTCTCTTCGATCGCGTAGTTCGCGACCGTGGCCGATAGGAGTAAGGAAGGTCGCGCCACAACGAGAACGTGGGCGGCGCGCGCGCCGGCCGAGAATTCAGCACCGTAGCTCGGAAGCGTCCGGAAAGGATTGACATTCTGCCGTGCTGACGCCGCGCTCCGCGGACTGCGGCAGCAAGGCTCTACCGCCGGCCAACGCCGTGTGACATTCAGTGTGGAATCGCCAAAGGTCCGTCGGCGGCGTGGAGTCCGCGACGCTGGGGAGCGGTTCAGAACCGGAAGAGTCGCGTGACTTTGACTACAAGCCCGCGGTTGCGGAGCGCGGCGTATCGGTCGGGCCGGAATGGGTCGGTGTCACGGTCCTCCGAATAGACAACAAAGAGCTCGCTACCCGGGCGATACTCCCAGCGGAAGCGGAGGTTGCTGCTCACCGAGTCGCTCGCGGAGTTGTATTGCACGAGCCCGCTGAAGAACATACGCGGTGTGAACGTGTAGGTCACGCGGGAGACGATGAGATCAGTGCGGAACGAGCCCTGCGGTGTGTCGATCCAGTTGACCGAGATCGTCGGCTCGATCGCGAGCTGTGGCGTCACCTCGAACCGCCCCCGGCTAAAGCCCGCCGACCGGATCGTGCCGTCGAAGTATTCGCCAACCCGCACTGTGAACAACCCGGTCAACCGATGTTGCGTCCCGAGGAAGTACGTACCCTCGACATCTGCGAACCGATACTCCCCGGGTGGGATGACCACTCCCGGCCCCGGCTCGAACGGGCGGGAGAGTTGTTCGTAGCTTTCGAGGACGGACACCCCGATTCGATCGCCTGTCTCGAATTCGGTCGAGAGTCCGACTTGAGACTCACGCGTCTCGAGCTGCCCAGTGTTGGCGGTGACCGTATAGTCAAAGCTGCCCTCGAGACGGAATTGCCGTACACCTTCGAGCGACACCGGCCGGGGACTATACCGCGCCTCTGCGTAACTGCGCCGGAAGTTCCTGCGACGAAGAAATCCGACATCGGGGAAGAAGTTGTCCTCCACTAAGAGGTGCTCGGCCTGGAGGCCATACAAATCGCCGTTGTAGGTGAACTGTCCCTGATAGCTCAGATCTTCATCGTCGCGACCGGCGGTCTGGGTGCGGGCCAGATAGGTGACCAGGCTCACGTTGTCGTAGAACGAGAAGGTGGCATCAGCGCCGTAGGCCTGATTTGACCCCGGGCCCACTGTCGACAGAGACCGGTTGGTGAAGATCGCGCCAACGCTGCTGCGTCTAAGGATGTCCCGCTTGATCCGCGCGACGGTGAAGTTCGTCGACGACGCGCCGGAAATTTGCTCGTCGCCCGCCTGAATGTTCAAGGCGCCGATGTCGAAGGGCCCGG
>Ga0310121_10000203_pt1 | contig 64239 bp, 65 predicted proteins | sample CB27_Tmax_986_MG_FD_203504 | JGI IMG/M metagenome (GOLD analysis project Ga0310121, IMG submission 203504) | Marine microbial communities from Western Arctic Ocean, Canada - CB27_Tmax_986 | ecosystem: Environmental > Aquatic > Marine > Oceanic | place: Canada: Western Arctic Ocean | collected... | reverse complement strand
CCCCTTGACGAAGACTTCGAGTTCATCGATGACGATATCCTCCGAAGCACCTGCTGTTGACTCCACCAAGGCGACTTCCAACTGATTGTCACCGAATTCCGCGGGCGGCTCGCTGAGGTCCATCCAGTAGGTGAGGAAAGATCCCGGTATTTTTGGGACAGGCGGCAATCCAGAGTTTGCGCTAGAGTCGGGATCCACGGTTGCCTCTAAGTCCACCCGCTCCTCGTCAGCCCTGCGTTTCAAGATCTTGCCGGAAATGGGCTTACCATTGATCTTGACTTCCAGACGGTCCTGCAGCTTCGCTCCAAAGGCCCGAAAGAGTAGAGTTGCCCCGCGCGCCTCCGACAGGTTTTCGCAGATGCGGAAACGATAACTCCCTGCCGATCCGGGAATCCGCTTGAGAACCAATCGATCGGCCTTGACCACCCCAGTGGAAGCCCGATCTGCTCCGAACCCCAAGCAGCCAGCCCAACCTGGCTCAAAGACGTAGTGACGGTCTCCCCCCAGTAAAGCCTTAGAATCCCGCATCTCAGCGAGTTGGAGCAGCTGTTGAGGGTAGAACGGCGCCCAAGATTGGGGGTTAAAATGGTTGTAGAAAGAAATTCCGTCGGCCCCGGCTCCATACATGTTGGCAGCGGCAGCCCGCTGCTGCTCTAGTGACATTGGCTGCCCCCCTTGGCGACTGCGCATGCGCTGGCTGGTCCAAGGGAGTATCCCGGGGTAGAGAAGACAACTTCCCTTCTGGGTAAGCCCACGGAACTCTTCATAGCGGGCATTCGGCTCGGTGTGCATGGTGTCGTTGGGAGAGACGTAGTCGATCAAACCCTTCGAGATCCAGGTCTCTGGATCTAGTCCCAGCTGGCGGCATTCGCCCAGTGTCTGGAATACCCTTGCTCCCAGGCGGAGCCTCTTTCCCCTTTTCTGGCCGGCGTCATCGAGCATCTGCCTGACCCGACGCACCAGCTCCGTCATGAGGGATTTGCGTTCAGGTCCCTGACCCGGTGGAAAGTAGCGATGGTCGCGGAAGCACAGTTCCAGGCCGTCGACCGGGAATCGATCGACCAATCGCGAAGCCACGCCAAAGATGTAGTCTCGTACCTGAGAAAAGCTGAAATCCAGGGGAGTGCTGAGCTCGTAGTAGGGACCTGGAGGCGCGTCCTTGAGCTGCCACTGAGTGTTCTTGACGAGAAAACTAGAGCCCGCTCCCGCTCCCTGTTTGACGGAGATATGCCCATGGTTGTCATTAATTCGGATTCCTGCCAAGAACTCCATTTGCCGCTTGTGGCAGTGCTTCAGAAGGACTCCCAAGGGCTGGATTCCCTGCTCTAACAGCGGCAGAAATCTCCGGTGCTGAGGCCTGGCATCGTACTCGAGGTCGTCTACCCTCCAGTAGGTGGTCCAGCCTTGTGTGTACGCTTCCTGGACAAAAGTATCCACGCGCGCAGACGACAGACGGTCCACCCACTCCTGGAGGTCCTCGACAGTTGTTGGGTCGGGAAGGTAGCGACTGGCAATACTGGAGGGGTCGCTCACGTAGAGGATCCGGCTCGGGGTCCTTGAGGAGAATCGACCCAACTCCCCGGATGTTGGTTCCAGGGCGGTCTTCGGAGAAGCAGGGGCGAGGCGGGTGGCAGCAACAGCGGCTGCGGCCGCCACGAAGTGTCGCCGATTCAGTGTTCCCTTCTCTCGATCTTCCTGATTTTGATGTCGTCGTGCCACAATTCCCCCTATTCAACAAGAATTCTGAAAATGTTTCATTGCGTTGCGAGCTTGACCCTTTAATACCTGTCTAAGCATACTGAGCCTTCGCGTTCCGTTCCAGGAATTCGACGATGTTTGTGGCGACTGGGAGTTAACCGAGGAGTGTGATCATGAAAAAGGCAGTGTTCGTTGGACTGGTCCTGCTTTCGACAGCGGGCTTGATAGGACATCCTCACTTCAACAAGCGGGTGATCGCCATCCTTCCTGGCGGCATCGAAGCCATCATGTCCTACCGTACTGTCCCGGTGAATGACGCACATCTGGAGAAGGTAAAAACAGGAGACATTGTCAGTCCTCGGGGACCCCGTCTAACACTTACCGGGGAAGTGATGGCGGGATCGGCAAAGGTCACCTCCGGCACCTACACGGTGGGCCTGCTCAGAAGGGCCGATGACAACTGGAGCCTGGTGCTCAGTCCCGGGCGCCTCTTAAAGACTGTTGAGTTCGATCGCAGCAAGCTGATCCATCTGGAGTCGACCTACTCGATGATCAAGGAGCACGCAGCCCATATAGAGATCGACATTACCCCAGCGCCAGGAAAGTCACGGAATGCAGTGATCTCGTTCCACTTTGGCCAGATGCTGCTTGAAGGAATCCTGACCTACCCCGAAGCATCGGTAGCGCCACCCGATCGCACGGAGGACTCCTTCCACGGCCATCCTTGATACAGGCCTGGTGTACCCGGCTTATCGAACCTGGGTTTGATCGTAGTGAATTCGGTCGTCAGAAACTCCCTGTGCCTTCGAGAAAGAGACTCCCGGCTACTGGGGATTTGTGCGTCACTGCGTGGGGAAGAGTTGCCCGGCTCTCTCCTCGCAACCTGGCCTCATGTTGCTAACGGCTCAAGTCATTCGCGGCTCTGTCGGACTTGGCTTCGTAACGCTGGTAGTTCACCCGTTGGCGGCACCTTCGGAGGACAGGAGACGTGCGACCTCTTCTTAAAGTTCCAGCTCAGCATTCGGACTATTGTCGAGGAATCATCTTGACGCACACAGGAGCCGGGACATCGACGACTATCCCGGTAGACTGAAGGCTGCCGGCTTCTGGGTCGATTCGGAAAACAACCAGCGTGTCGGAGTCCTGATTGGCTGCGATCAGATAGCGGCCGCTAGGATCGATGCCAAAATTGCGGGGAGTCTTGCCGCCCGTGGGTTCGTGCCCTATTGGGGAAAGCCTGCCGCTCGTAGCGTCGACCCTGAACATGGCTATGCTGTCGTGGCCCCGATTGGATCCGTAGACAAACCTTCCCGAGGGATGCACTTGCACCTCGGCTGTGTGCGTGACCCCTTCGAAGCCCTCCGGAAGGGTAGAGAGGGTTTGCATTGATTCGAGCGCACCCAACTTCGAATCATAGGTGAAGGCAGTAATGGTTGAATCGAGCTCGTTGATAACGTAGGCGTAGGGCTGACTCGGGTGAAAGGCAAAGTGCCGCGGCCCAGCCCCCGGTTTGACCGACACCGAAGGTGGGTCATTGGGAGTAAGCTCTCCCGACGCCCCATCAAATCGATACACCAGAACTCTATCGATTCCCAAGTCGGCAGCAACTGCAAACCGATTGGCCTGGTCTAGATTGATACTGTGCGCGCGTGGGCCCGTCTGGCGAGAGGGGTGAATACTGGAACCCTCGTGCTGCCTGACGCTGGTGGCCCTTCCCAATCTTCCTCCATTCTGGATGGGCAGCACCGAAACATTACCGCCAACGTAGTTGGCAAGCAGGACGTTCTTGCCCGCAGCGTCGACAACCAGGTGACAGGGAATCGCCCCGGATGAGCTTTGACGATTGAGAAAATCCAGAACTCCGGTGGTTGGATCGAGAGAAAAAGCGGTAATCGAACCGGTCTTCTTTCCCTCATACTCAGCGATCTCGTTGACGGCGTAGAGGAACCGGTGGTTTGGATGCACGGCCAGAAAGGATGGATTGGGACCGGAGTCGGTCACACCAACAGGTGTGAGTGCCCCAGAATTCAGATCCATCTTGTAGATATATATTCCTTTGCTTTCCCCTCTGGTGTAGGTGCCAATAAAAACCAGAAGCTCTGTCAGATTCTCCCTACTAGCCATCCCTGTCGCCGTCCCCCAGGCGAAGCACGCGAGCATCACTGCGATCAATCCTCGAGCCTTCCCCGCTGCCCACAACTCTTTCATCGCCATCACTCTAGACCAACGAAGTCAGCTTAACCTCAGGCTTCGCGATTCACAAGCATTGGTTGGAGGGTCACTAGGACCGCGGCAGGAAATTGGGGGTCCTTCATCTTGCCTTGTCCTTCCTTGCAACGACGGTTGCCGGCAGGGCTGGCGCGACAGAGATGGGACTGCGAAGGAGCGGTACCGGAAACCCTTCTGTCCAGGCGATGAACTCAGAAGGAGAACACGGTTTCTTTCTCGAATGGGGCAGCGCGGCGGGGGCAGAACTAAGCTGAAACTTCATCCGGAACTCGTACCTCCAGGTCGCCCAATAATGCTAAACCTGAGGAAGCCTGAAGCACGAGCGAGGGGTTGGAGGGCAGCGCAGTGGGGGACGAAGGGCCTGAGGCGCGGCAAGCAGCCAAGTCGGAGGGATTCGGGGTGTTCCCCAACCCCTCGCTTGCGCTTCAGGCTTCCATGGCTCGGGGAGTTTCGCTCTCGCGAAGCAACCTTCGCCAGTTGACAGGATCGTGACTAGGGAGCGCGATCCGGCGTTTCAACTTAATGGACACACCCTGATTGACATCTCTGCGCACCCCTCCAACTTAGACGCGCCTGGAGGTATGGTCCCTGTCGGGCCCCGCTCCCTGACGGTCACGCAGCGAGGCGAGATCTTGATCCTTCCAATCTCCAAGAGCCTTTCCTGGATGGGGTTAGGAGAGTGGGCAGGGCATGTCTTGCCACCGTTTCCGCTCTCCGGTGGACAAGGACGAGGGCCGAAGCCGTGCCTACCGGGAGGCGCTGCCCCCTGGGTGGGCTCACCCCTGGCGTTGGTAGTGACGAATGAGAGGAGTGGCCAACTGGGTCAGGACAAGGGCTCCTACTGCCGGTTTGACGACTCGACCTAGTTCATCTACCTCAACCTCGGAGCTGTGCCGTGCAAGTGTTGAAAGGGGTTCGTCAGGTTTGCTCGCTTCCTGGAATCGGGGCCCACAGGAAGCGGAAACAGGCTGGGTTCCTGGGCTTGCGAGTGACGGAAACTCGGCGACCGGAAATAGACAGCTGGGAGCGGCCAAGTCCCAACTCTCCTCCGTCTCAGCCAGCGCTGCGCGGCAACTGTCGCCCCCAGAAGGCCCAGTTGCGGTGGCAGAGGCTCTTTTCCTTGGCCGCTGTCGGCGCGGCAAGGATCGCTTCCGCCGACCGGTCGGAACCGCTGCGCAACCCATAAGTATCACCATCAGCGCCAGATTCCAGACCCCATCTTCTTCAGGGATTATGTTCGTGAGATCGAGAAGTGCCGCCGTCTTGATGGGATGCCGCTCAATATCTAGGAGTGGGTCGGGGAAATCGAACAATCCGCTCAGTCCCGGGCCTGCGTAGCTATCGAATCGTCCGGGAAGTGTGGGTGTGCCTACAAGCTGCTCCGAGTCCTCGAAGAGGCGCGCAAGATTGATCGGAGGATTTGGGGGTGAGGCGGAACCAAGCTCAATCGGCTGCGCCGGATCGGCGGCCAGTGAGGCTTCCAGATCGGCAAGGACAACCGGAATTAGAAGTGCGCTCCCATCGCCGGTAGCTACTTGGACTTCGTCACGAGAAAAGTACGGCGGCTCGGCAGTACCGTCAATGAGTACGGACCTCCCACTCTCAAGAATGTTCGGGGTCTTCTCTTGGAGTAACCTCTGGAGCTCGGGTGAAAGGGAATAGGGGAGTTTCGGTTCGGTTTGAGTTGGTGGGCGCCCGATAGTAAGCCCAGGTTCGAGCACGATCTCTTTCGCGATTGGAGGGGAGGGCAGCGGCAGGGTTGCGATTTTGACTTGCGCCTTGGGGCTCTTCTGTCTGAGGGGATCTTCCGCCTGCACTCTTACGACATCTGAGACCGGGCGATCTGGTCTGGTGCGAGCCTGGACAACAGATTCGTTCTCGGTTCGTGGCTCCGGTGCTCGTCCCAATAGTCGTCGAGCCAAGGCAAGGGTCGGATTGAGTTGCAAGGCAAGCACTCGACTTTTTCGAGCTTCACCCTAGTTGCCCAGCTTGAGGTCGGCCTGTCCAAGCCATGTCAAAAGCGACGGGTTCTCTGGCTGGCTCGTCAATGCCTTGAGAAAGGCGGCCTTTGCCAAAGCTGGGTCTTTGCGGCCCAGATGAATCCTTCCCAGAAGACCTGCACCTTCTGCTGAATCTGGCTAGAGCTGAAAGGCAGGACAGTATAGCTTTTCGGCAGTATAGGCTTCTGCCAGCTGCAAGCGTGCTGCTAAGTCTTCGGGATTCGTTTTGGCGAACCTTTCCAACTCTCCAAGTTCCGGGTTTCTTTCGTGCAGTCAACGCAGGGATTGATCTGTGGCGTTGCTGTTTTCGGCCGAGACCTTGATGGTGGTCCGGATATGCTCGGACAGGGTGGCGGGCGAAACGGAACGATAGACGTTCTTGCCCATCCGAGCCAGCCGCCACCAGGCATTCGACTTCGGACACAACCCAAGGGACCTAAGGCCAGAAGCGACACGAGACAGGGAACAAGCAGACGGCACCACATCGCTATCGCTCCTCCAGCGCCTTGAGTTCCAGTCGGTCACCAACGGTGGTCTGGGTTCCCGAAACAGTACCGGCCGGCAATTCGATTACACTTCGGGCCCTGATCTTGAGCGAGGCCAGGCGAGAGGGCCTCAGATTTCGGCAAGCGTGGATCACCTCGTGATCGGAATTGAGATAGACGGCATCGATTGGAAAAGACATGCCGAAGGTGTGAATCCACTGACAGGGCGTCAGCCACAAGCCCTTGCCAGGTTGAAAGTCGTCAGGGGTGTGTCCAAGCAATCTCCTCATCCGGTCCCAGGCCAACGCTGCCCTGTACACATCTGTGGCCAGTACGGAGGCTTTTGTTCGATTGCGCAGGGCATATTTGTTCACGGGATTATGTCCCTCCCGGGTGCAGCGCTCTCAGACAGTGTTTGCCAAGAGGAGATCTACACCATGTCCGACCTTTAGCTCCAAAGAGAAAGGAATTGTTCTCATGCTTTCCAAGGCCCTTGTCCGACAAGGTCTCCCAAATCGCTGAATCACCCTCTATGATTAGCGGGGGGCGCTGTTGCTTTGTCCTTTTCTCATATCGGCGGCCTGGCGCTATGCTTTAGGACGAGGCAGTCATACTGCCTGGAGAACCCCCGGCTGGATCTCCAACGTCGTAGTGCCTGTCGGCAGAACTTGGGCTCCGATAAACACCCAGAGGGGGCGTCCGGCTTGCTGTACGAGCTTCTTTCCGCAAAGGCCTCGATTCAACCCGCCCGACCGGCCATCAGGTGTCGAGGGCACGAGATCAGTTATGGGGAGCTGGAAGAAACTTCCAGCCGGCTCGCAAGCTTTCTGATCGACGCCGGAATCCGAAGAGGGGACAGAGTGGGAATCCTGCTCGAGAAATCGATCGAGTCGGTGGTCTCGGTCTTTGGGATCCTGAAGAGAGGAGCTTCCTATGTCCCACTTGATCGATTTTCGCCACCAAAACGAATCCTGTCGCTCATGCGCGACTGCGGGATCAGTGCCCTGGTCAGCAACAGGGCGCACCTCCAACGCCTTGGATCCGAGTTGGAGCATCTTTCGTCACTCAGGGCTGTTGTCCTGGCACCAAATCCGAGCGTGAGTGGGCCTACGGCGGCTGAAGTGTCCCTGCCCCTACCCGGGCAAACCGCGACTCTGAAATGGCCAGACCTCTCGGCTTTCAAGGAAGCTCCGTCAAGCCGCGTTGACGGGCAAGATCTGGCTTACATTCTGTATACCTCCGGCTCCACAGGTGTGCCGAAAGGTGTAGCCATCAGCCACGGAGCCTGCCTGGCCTTCGTCAAGTGGGCCGGGACACGTTTCCGGGTCTCGGCAAACGATCGGCTGGCCAGCCATGCTCCCTTGCACTTTGATCTTTCTACTTTTGATCTTTTCGCTGCCATTCGATCGGGGGCGGTCAGTATCGTGGTTCCTCGGGAGCTCTCGGCTTTTCCAATGGAGCTGTGCGATTTTGTCGAACGAGAACAGATCACGATATGGTATTCGGTTCCCTCGGTGCTCGCATCCCTGGTCACAAGCGGTGCTTTGGCAGGAACCGGGCGACTCGCCTCGCTTCGCACCATCTTGTTCGCGGGTGAGGTGTTTCCCATGAAGCATCTACGAAGCCTCCACCAGCTGGTCCCCCGGCCAGAGCTCTTCAATCTATTTGGCCCTACTGAAACGAACGTGTGCACCTACTACCAGGTCCGCGAACTGCCCCAGGGCGACTCCAAGCGTCTGCCAATCGGAAAGGCTTGCGAGGGTACCGAGGTCTGGATTCAAAGAAACGATGGCAGCAAAGCGAGCCCTGGAGAATCAGGGGAACTTGTGGTCCAGGGACCCAGTCTCATGGACGGCTACTGGAAAAGGCCTGCCAAAACGGCCGAAGTGCTTGTGCCGGCCGACTCCGGTTGCACCGGAGACAGGGTGTATCGGACCGGGGATTGGGCGGAAATGGATGCGACCGGTATCCTGTCCTTCTTGGGACGCCGTGATGAAATGGTCAAAAGGCGGGGTTATCGGATCGAGCTCGGCGAGCTCGAGGCGATCCTCAGCGCCCACCCAGATGTGTTCGAGGTGGCGGTCATCGCCGTCGGTGAGGATGACGTGGTGGACTCGATCAGGGCTATCGTCGTCAGGCGCCCCGATTGTTCGCTGGAAACCAACAAGCTGGAGGAAGCCTGCCGTGACCATCTTCCTCCCTTCATGATTCCAGATTGCTTTGAGTTCCGAAATCACCTTCCCCACACCGCCACCGGTAAGGTCGACAAAGCCCGGCTGCGGAGGGAATGCAGCTAGAGGCCCTTGGTTAGCAAAAAGTTCACAAACTGATCAAGTATGGGAATGGCTCCCTTGCCTTGGCCTTTGCCTTTTTCCTCACCACTGCCCTTGCCGCACCCTCACGGGGCAAAGGCAAAGCCAAAGGCAAGAAGCCGATGCCAATCCAGATGGCATCATGCTGCTCGGCGGCATGAGGTCGCTCGCTACCTTAGGATACTGCGGCCTGGCGCTACCGACCTCCGAGGCTGGCTCTCCTGAAGGCGTTTGCGGTCAAGTCTCCCAACAGCGAGTGCCACGGATGGCTTTCCTTCTCTTCCACTGCTGTTACCAAATTTCTCATCTGCCTCAAGACTTCCGGCTCTTCTTCATCATAGACGTCCCCCTGCAACAGCTTGAGAATCTGCAAGCGGTAACGGGGATCCATCAAGAAAGCTGTGTACAAAACGTTCAGTCGATAGTAGAGACTGATGAACTCATACCAGTTTCGGAGGCCTCGCCCTACCGTGGTCGTGAATTTCTGAAAGCGCTCGCTCGAGAAGTCACCCACCTCCGCCGCTGCGAGTATGTCCAGGCTTGCCAGGCGCGCACTGTTGAGGGCTATGCTCACACCGCTGGAGAAAATGGGGTCGACAAAACGCGCCGCGTCTCCGATCAGGACAAACCGGTCCCCGCAGATTCGTTGCATCGCGTAGCTATAGTCGCCCTCCTCCTTGAGGGGGCGAATCTGGTCGGCCTTGCGGAGACCCTCCGCTAGATCGGGACGGGTTTCAATGCACTTCCAGAAGAATCGCTCCCGCGATTGGCGCGACTTGGCAAAATGTTTCTTCTGGGTTACGACACCGATGCTGGTAACAGAATCGGTGATCGGGATCTGCCAGATCCAGCTGTTGCTCACCGGAAGGAAGTGGACGAAGATGTAGTCCTCCATTCCCTCCTCCTGGGACAGCAGTCGCCGATCGTACCCTTCAAACCAGGTGTGTAGAGCATATTGGTCGAAGACGGGGTCCTGCACCTTGAGGCGCAGCTGATTTCCAAGGAGCGTCCTGCGCCCGCTTGCGTCGACGACCATTCTGGCCCGGATCCAGGTCTTTTTTCGGCCAATCGAGAAATGAACCTTGGGAAACAGGTCATCGGAGAAATCAACTCGGTCGGCGCGGACTCCCTCGTAGACGCGGGCTCCCAAGCGATGTGCATGCTGGAGGAGTATCAGGTCAAACTTTCCCCGATCGACATGGTAGGTATAGTTTCTTTCCACTCCAGGCTGTTGCCGCTCCTCAAAGCGCACGGCAACCTGTGAGTCTACCTCCAGACCTTGCCAGTCGTGAGAATAGACGGGAGAGTCACTAGAAGACGTCCAGACCGCTCCGTATTTTCGGGGAAAACCAGCCCCATCAAGATGCTCCAGCAGGTCGAGTTCGCGGAAGACCCGGGTGGCGGCCGGCACCAAGGACTCGCCGACGTGAGGCCGGGGGAAGAGCTCGCGCTCCAATAGAACGCAATCGAGACCTGCTTGTGATAAGTAGGCCGCAGCCGCGGCACCAGCCGGGCCTCCTCCGATCACGACGACGTCGCAATCCGGTCTACGAATCAACATTTCAGCTGCCGATCATTCTACGGTGACCGATTTCGCAAGGTTTCTCGGCTGATCGATTTCACAGCCGTTTGCACTGGCGATGTAGTAGGCCAGCAGCTGCAGAGGAATCACGGTCAGGAAAGGAGTGAAGATCTCGTCGATGGCGGGGATCCCTATGAAATCATCCGCCATATCCTGGAGTTCGGTGTCTCCCTCAGTCCCAACGACGAGGACAGGACCACCGCGGCTCTTGATCTCCTGAATATTGCTGACCATCTTGTGGCGGACACTGTCGCGCGGGGCCAGGCAGACACAGGGAAACTCCTTTTCAATCAGCGCGATAGGTCCATGTTTCATCTCGCCGGCCGCATATCCTTCGGCGTGCAGGTAGGCGATCTCTTTCAGTTTCAGTGCTCCCTCTAGTGCGACGGGATAGCTGAACTTTCGACCCACATACAGGAAATTGCGGTACCCTGCGTACTTGCTGGCGATTCCTTCAATCTCCGCAGCTCCATCCAGGATCGATTGAATCTTGTCGGGAAGCGATCGGAGCTCTCGAACGAAATCCTGCCCCTCACTCAGCGACATCTGCTGGTGCCTGCCCAGCAAAAGAGCGATCAGGTAAAGGATCGTAACCTGAGAGAGGAAGGCCTTTGTCGAGGCGACTCCGATCTCCGGACCGGCATGATTGTAGATGCCTGCATCCGTCTCACGAGCGATCGAGCTGCCAACCACATTGACAAGACCGAGGGCCAAGGCTCCGCGACGCCTTATCTCCCGGATCACGGCAAGGGTGTCTAGGGTCTCGCCCGACTGGCTTATCGCCAAGACGGTGGTTCCTGCCTCAAGATTCAGCTTGCGGTAGTGGAACTCCGAAGCCAAATCCACTTCCACCGGAAAGTTGGTACAGGTCTCGACGATGTAGCGTCCAAGAAGACCGGCGTAGAAGGAGGTCCCGCAGGCCAAGACAATCAGCCTTCTCATCCGGAGAAGCCGATCACTCACGGACTCGAGCCCTCCGAACTTGGCTATTCCCTCTTCGTCGATCAGACGACCTCGTATTGCATCAGTCAAAACCTGCGGTTGCTCAAAGATCTCCTTGAGCATGAAATGGACGTATCCATGCCTGTCCGCCGCCTGCTCATCCCATTCCAGAATCTGGACATCCCGGGAGGTCGCCCTTCCATGAAGATTGTTGACGCGGAAACCGCCGTTATCCAAGACGGCGACATCGCCATCCTGGAGATAAATAACTTCGCGCGTGTGGCTGAGTAGCGCCGAGGCGTCTGAGGCAGCGAAGACTTCCTCGTTGCGGATGCCGAGAATAAGCGGACTCCCGAGACGGGCAACCACGATCTGGCGGGGCTCATCTGCGCAGATTACACCTATTCCATAGGTGCCTTCGACTTCTTCCAGGGCGTTCCGCACAGCCTTCTCGAGGTCGCCTTGATAGTGATCCTCGATCAGATGAGCCAACACCTCGGTGTCGGTTTCCGACCGGAAGGTGTGCCCCTTCGCAATCAGCTCTCTTCGCAAGCTCTGATAATTTTCGACGATTCCGTTGTGAACGACGAAGATGCGTTGCCCACAGTCGGCGTGTGGATGAGCATTCTCCACCGAGGGCTTCCCGTGGGTTGCCCAACGAGTGTGGCCGATACCAGTGTTGCCTTTCAGTTCCTGCCCTTCGATCTCTGCGCTCAGGGCATCGATCTTTCCAAGGGCTCTCTCGCACCGGATCCCACCATTGCCGAGGACGGCTATGCCGCTGGAGTCATAACCACGGTATTCCAGCCTTCTGAGGCCGTTGACCAGGATCGGTGAAGCAGCGCGGTTACCGAGGTAGCAGATGATTCCACACATAGTTAGGTTCGTAGTTTAACACGTCCCGCTGGCACTACACGCCGTCGAGGAGGCCGACAGAGCGCAACGCAGCCAGGATGGATGTTTGCGGCAACGCAGTAGACCAGCGATGAGAAATGCGGGTTAAAGCAGACCGAGCTGCAACTTGGCAGCTTCAGACATGTTGTCCATGGTCCAGGTGGGATCCCAAACCACTTCAACGTTCACTTTCTCGACACCTGGGACTCCAAGAAGCTTGGACTCCACCTCCAGTGGCAGTGACTCTGCCACGGGACAACTGGGGGAAGTCAGAGTCATCTTGACGTCCAAGAATTCCGGCGACTCCGTGTTGATTTCATAGACCAGCCCCAATTCGTAGATATCAACGGGGATTTCGGGATCGTAGCAACCGCGGAGAATTTCAATGGCCTGCTGCTTCCTTGTTTCTTCTCCAGGCGCGCTAGCGGGAGCCAACTGGTTCTCCTCTGTGCTTGGCTCGGCCTGGGTCATGGCTTTGGTATCTTTGTCCATATCAGAGTCCTCCGGGAACTAGTACGCGCCAATTCGGCGCATTATTCGCTGGAGACTGCCTGTTGCGTTTCGTGCAGGGCCGCGAGCAGGGTGTGCCACGTCAAGGTCGCACACTTCACTCGTACGGGATACTTGCTGACCCCACCGAAAACGGCCAACTTTCCCACATCGGTCTGGCCGGACGATTCGTCCGACTCACCTGTCACGATGTCGTGAAAAGTCGTCCAGAGACGCTCCACTTCAACGAGAGACTTGCCTTTTAGAGACTCGGTCATAATGGAAGAGGACGCCATCGAGATTGCGCAGCCGGACCCCTGAAACGCCACATCCTTCACAACCTCGTCGTCGACTTCAAGATAGATCGTCACGCGATCGCCACAAAGGGGGTTGAAGCCTTCAGCCTTCCGGTTTGCACTCTCGAGGACTTTAAAATTTCTGGGGCGACGATTGTGATCCAGAATGACTTCCTGGTAGAGCCCTTCCAACTCAGACATCAGCTGAACACCTCGGTCACCTTCACGAGCCCCTTGGCCAGGCGGTCTACCTCGTCCCGAGTATTGTAGAAGGAGAAGGAAGCGCGAGCAGTGGCAGGAACACCGAACCGGTCCATCAGTGGCTGGGCACAGTGGTGGCCTGTCCGGATGGCAATTCCGTGCTGGTCGAGAATCGTCCCAATATCGTGAGGATGAATCTCCCCGAGCACGAAGGAGAGGACGCAGGCCTTTTCCTTTGCCAGGCCCAGGATTCTCAATCCGGGAATCTCCAGTAGGCGTTCCGTCGTATAGGCAAGGAGATCCTCTTCATAAGCCTTGACGCGATCCAGCCCCAGAGCGTTGAGATAGTCGAGCGCGGGGCCCAGACCGATACCGCCGGCGATGTGCGGAGTCCCTGCCTCGAACTTTTCCGGCAAGCTGGCATAGGTCGTCTTTTCGAAACGTACCGACTCGATCATGCTCCCACCTGTCTGATAGGGGGGCATGCTTTCAAGCAGATCCTTCTTTCCATACAGGACACCAATACCCGTAGGCCCCAGAACCTTGTGTCCGGAGAAAGCGTAGAAATCACAATCGAGCTCACGTACATCCACCTTCAGGTGGGGTACGGCCTGGGCGCCGTCAAGTAGAACGGGGACGTCCCACACCCGAGCCATCTCGATCATTCTTTGGACCGGATTGATCGAGCCCAAGACACTAGAGACGTGGGTAATTGCTACGAGTCGTGTCTTGGAACTCAGGAGCTTTTCATACTCGTCCAGAACCAGCTCACCACTATCGGCAACCGGTATCACCCTCAGGCGAGCTCCTTTCTCTTCGCAGAGAACCTGCCACGGAACGATGTTGGAGTGGTGCTCCATGGCTGAAATGATAATCTCGTCACCCTGGCGGACACGCCGTCCTGCATAGCTATGGGCCACCAGATTGATCGCCTCCGTCGTACCTCGGACAAAGATGATCTCCTGGGAATGAGCCGCGTTGAGGGTCTGCTGAACAGTGCGCCGAGAAGCTTCGAAGGCATCCGTCGCACGCACACTCAGCTCATGGACCCCGCGGTGGATATTTGCATTGTCCCAAGCGTAGGCCCTTTGGATCGCGTCAAGTACGACCTGCGGCTTCTGGCTAGTGGCCGCATTGTCCAGATATACCAGTGGCTCTCCGTGGATTTTCTGTTGAAGAGCCGGAAAATCCGCCCGGATCTTCGGGACATCGAGCCAGAGGCTCTCCCCCCGGTGATCAGCTGTCGCTACGACCCTGTGGGTTGCGCTCACGGGACCATGGCCTCCTTCAAGAGACGACCCTGAGGTAACCACTCGAACAGAAGATTGCTAAGCTGCTGGCGCAGTGGTTCCAACCGCACTTGCCCGATCATGTCTTTGGCGAAACCGTGAACCAGCATGCTGCGGGCTGCCTCCTTCGAGATCCCACGCGATCGCAAGTAGAAGATCGCTTCCTCATCCAGCTGTCCGATCGTGGCTCCGTGGGTGCACTTGACATCGTCCGCATAGATTTCCAACTGCGGCTTGGTGTTGACCAGGGCCTCGTCGGAAAGCAGGAGATTGCTGTTCGTCTGCTTCGAGTCGGTCTTCTGGGCTCCCGGGTGGACCACGATTCGGCCATGGAAGACTGCTCTCGACTTGTCTCGAAGGATCCCCTTGTAGAGCTCGCGGCTGTTGCAATGTGGGGCGGCATGCTCTAATCGAGTGTGGTTGTCGACGAGACGGCGTGAAGACACCAGATAGAGGCCATTGAGAGTAGTGTCTGCGCCTTCTCCCCCAAGCACTGCGCTGAGGCCATTTCTTACCAAGGCTCCACCCACATCAATGAAGTGCGACCTGACCGTGCTGTTTCCCGCTTGCTGAATCTGCGTAGTCGAAACATGCAAAGCCTCTGCCGACTCCTGCTGGAGACGATAGTAGTCGACAACCGAATTCTCTCCTGCGGACAGCTCCACAACCGAATTCGTCAAGTAAGCCAAGTTTCCGATCCCAAGGTGAGTCTCGAACACGACCAACTGGCTATTCGGCTCAACCACAATCAGGTTCCGGGGGTGGGTAACGAAGGGATCCTGCGCCTCCGAACCAAAGGAGATATAGAGTAACTGGATCGGATCCTCTACCACGGTCCCGGCAGGGACATGGATGAACGTTCCGTCTCTCATAAAGGAAGTGTTGAGCGCGCTAAAGGCGTTCTCCTGACCTCCTGAATAGCGAGCGAGGTGCGGCTCTAGTTCTTCAGGAGACTCCGCCAGGGCTTCCGAGAGACTGCTCACCCGAAGTGCCGGAGAGAGAGCCTGCAAAGAACTAAGCTCAGGTGAAAAGGCCCCGTTGACAAAAACCATCTTGGGGGATTCAAGGTCCACCAGGGGAGCCCGCTTGAGTCTTTCCGCTAGCTCTCGCGGATCAACCTGTGTTGGCGCCTGGAAGGTGGTCCTGGCTATAGGAGCAACATTGGTATAGCGCCAGTCTTCATCCCGGATCGTGGGAAACCCCAACTCAGCGAAGCGCTCCAGTGATCTCCGACGCAGGTCCCGCAACCAAGGAGACTCACGTCGGAACGCAGTTTCCAGCCCTTCGAAGTTCGCTAGATAGGTTTCTGCTTCCGCTTTAACCGCCTCAGTCATTGATTCAATACTTTCTCTTCTGGAAAACGATCAAATCAGCGCTGTTGCGCCTTCCACCCGTAGATCCGAATAACCCTTTTCCTCAAGTTCCAGCGCCAGCTCCTTGCCTCCTGACTTCACAATGCGTCCCTGATAGAGAACGTGAACGAAGTCGGGAACTATGTAGTCGAGCAGCCGCTGATAATGAGTGATGACGATCATGGATCGATCCTTGCTGCGCATCGTGTTGACGCCTTCGGCGACGATCTTTAGCGCGTCGATGTCCAGACCCGAATCCGTCTCGTCCAAGACACCCAGTTTGGGTTCCAAGACCGCCATGTGGAAAATCTCGTTCCGTTTCTTCTCACCTCCTGAGAACCCCTCGTTCACGGGACGGCTCAGTAGACTCTCATCGACCTTCAGCAGCTTGATTTTCTCCCGAACCAGCGAAAGAAAGTCCATCGCGTCGATTTCTTCCAGACCCCGATGGGTCCGAACTGCATTGAGGGCCGCTCTCAGGAAGTAGGTGTTGCTTACGCCAGGGATCTCTACGGGATACTGAAAGGCCATGAAGATGCCCTCTCGGGCCCTTTCTTCAGGCGACATTTCCAGCAGTTCCTTGCCTTCGAAGAAGACCTCCCCCTGTGTGACTTCATAGGAATCTCGACCGGCTAGAACCTGGGCCAGCGTACTCTTTCCGGAACCGTTGGGACCCATGATCGAGTGGACCTCTCCTGGTCCTACCTTCAGATTGATTCCTCGCAGGATCTCCTGTTGTGCTGCTTTCACATGTAGATTTCTGATTTCCAACATGACTTATCCGAGGCTCTCCTTGTTCTTAATTCGATCTCCGGGGCGGCCTTCGCAGGGTAACTGCTCAACCCTCACAATCACTTACTCCGGCTAGGCAATCTCGAACCTCGTCGGGAGAAAGCGATGGACATTCAGACGGTCGGATAGAGCAGGTGAAGCCTCCTAGGAGCCTGCGCGGTAGAAACTGATCTGCTACGAAAACGGTAGAATCGGCCCATATTTCCCCGACTTTTAGACGAATAGAACAACTATGCGTCTCGAAACCGAGAAAATCTGGCCTCGATTTCCCGCTTTCTCGCTGCGATCATTTCTACCGCGCAGACTCCTAGCCCACACTCCCTTCCAGGCTGATACTCAACAGCTTCTGGGCCTCCACGGCGAACTCCATGGGGAGCTCCTTGATCACCTTCTTACAGAATCCGTTGACGATCATGGAAACCGCGTCCTCAGCCGAAAGGCCACGCTGCTGACAGTAGAAAATCTGATCCTCGCCGATCTTGGAGGTGGACGCCTCGTGCTCCATATGGGCCGTGCTGTTGTTGACCTCAATGTAGGGAAAGGTGTGGGCTCCACACTGGTCTCCCATCAACATGGAATCGCACTGGGTATAGTTCCTGGCGCCCTTGGCCTTGCTGCCGATCCGCACCAGGCCCCGATAGGTATTCTGTCCAAATCCCGCCGAGATGCCCTTTGAGACAATATTGCTGCGGGTGTTCTTTCCAATATGGATCATCTTTGTCCCGGTGTCCGCTTGCTGATGATTGTTGGTCAGTGCGACGGAATAGAACTCGCCTACCGAATTGTCGCCAATCAGGATGCAGCTTGGGTATTTCCAGGTAATTGCCGACCCGGTCTCGACCTGGGTCCAGGAGATCTTCGAATTCACACCCTGGCATTTGCCACGCTTGGTAACGAAGTTGTAGATTCCGCCCTTCCCGTTCTTGTCCCCCGGGTACCAGTTCTGGATGGTCGCATACTTGATCTCTGCATTGTCCAGCGCGACCAACTCCACTACGGCAGCATGAAGTTGATTCTCATCTCTCATGGGAGCCGTGCATCCCTCCAGGTAGCTGACGTAGGCTCCCTCGTCGGCCACGATGAGCGTGCGCTCGAACTGTCCCGTCTTGGCGGCATTGATCCGGAAGTAGGTCGACAACTCCATGGGACAGCGAACACCCTTGGGCACGTATACAAAAGATCCATCTGTGAAGACGCCCGAGTTCAAGGCCGCGAAGAAATTGTCAGTCGTGGGTACGACCGAACCCAGATACTTCCTGACCAGGTCCGGGTGTTCCCGGACCGCCTCGCTAAAGGAGCAAAAAATGATTCCCAGCTCCGAGAGCTTTGCCTTGAAAGTAGTTGCCACCGAAACGCTATCGAAGACCGCATCCACGGCTACACCGGCCAGAAGTTCCTGCTCCTTGAGAGGAATCCCGAGCTTTTCATAGGTCTCTCGGATTTCCGGGTCGATGTCGTCCAGGCTCTTGGGCCCGTCCTCGCTCGTCTTGGGGGCCGAGTAGTAGATGATGTCCTGATAGTCGATCCCAGGGTAGTGCACGTTCGGCCACTCGGGCTCCGTCATGGTCAACCAGTGACGATAGGACTTCAGGCGCCAATCGAGCATCCAGGAGGGCTCCTCCTTCTTCCGGGAAATATGGGCGACGATCTCCTCGCTAAGTCCCGCTGGAACCGAGTCGGTATCGACATCGGTAACAAACCCGTATTTGTATTCTTGGCTGGTGAACTCTTCTATCTGCTGTGTATCACTCGACATATCAATATATCAATCCTTTCAGCCTCTATCTTTTATCCATCAAGCAAGAAATGTGCGGGGGCCCGATCCTCTTCAGAAGGCGCTCGGTAGTCGAACCGAGTGGGAGCTGGATCCAGAGCGACTAGACGATCCGGCATTGGCGTGGCCATATCCGACAGGGTGATCGTTTCCAGGGCTTTCCGGACGGTGCGATTGATCATCTTCCAGTGGTGACGAGTACGGCAGACCGATTCCTGCCTGCAATCACCGGGGGCTTCCACGCATTCCGTGATGGCAATGGGCCCTTCAATCCCTTTGATAATCTCGGCAACCGAAATGGCGTCAGGTTGTTGAGCAAGAGTGTATCCGCCCTTCGCGCCTCTCTGGGAAACCAGCCAGCCCTGACGTGCCAACACTTTGAGGATCTTGCTTACCATCGGCAGTGGAATCTGTGTTTCAGCAGCCAGCGCGCGGGCGCTGTAGGTCGAGCCCACTCCTTCGCTTGCGAAGTGGGATAGAAGGACGATGCCGTAATCAGTCTCTTTCGTCAGCCGAATCATCTCAATCCCCGATCAGGCTGGAAATAGTACGGAAACAGTCCTGATTTGTCAAGAGAAATCTCCGGTTGCTGACTCCTGGGCGGCTTCTTTCGGGTCTGCGCAAGAATAACTTGGTAGAATTGGCGCTCAGATTTGCACCAGATTTGGCCGCGAGCGATTGAGCGAAACCGCAGGCGTAGCCGGGTCTGCGTTGAGGATTTCGCGATTGAGGAGCGGCCGGCGATGGTGTGAAGATGAGATGCCAATTCTACCAAGTTATTCTTGCGCAGACCCTTAGTACACCGTTTCCTAAATACGGTCACGTTTGTGGCGAGCGCGTCGGTGTCGAGGGCGCGAAGCGAGGACGAGGCGATGCTCGGTATCGTAGAGGAACAGCGACAACGCCATCGGCCCGTCCCGGGGCCACCCGGAGGGCAGATGGGGGTTGTGGACGATCTCTGCGTTGGTCGTCGTCGAAGATGGCAAGGCATCGTCTTCCTCCTCCTGCCTTGATCTCGCCTCACGAGCCCCATCTGCAAACGTGATCGTATTTATGAAACGGTGGGCTTAGGTGTGGCCTATTCTGCGGGAGCGTAGTAGCCAGGGCGAGTGCCCACTACGGTTGCCGGGTTGATGACCCGAACAGTGATATTTCTCCAATTCCCATCCTTCAGTCGATTCGAGGGGACGTAAGATACATAGTATTGATTTTTTAGCTCTTCGGCGACCTGGGCATAGACGTCAATAAGACTGGAGAAGGCCTGGCTGTTCAGCACCCTACCTCCAGTTTGATCGGCTAGCTTTTGCAGAAACCTTCGCACTTCCAGGATGAACTCGTCGGTTAGTTGCCTCGGAACGATGCGGGAGCGTGCGGCGAACTCCATCCGGGCCGCAATGGCCATCCCCCAGTATTCGTCGAGTTTGGATACCACGTAGACAATGGCTTCCGAGCGGATTCCCAGGTCCACAACCTCCTGGTAGTTCACCATGCTTCCGGTGTCGACACCATCGGTCAGGAGGATAATCGCCTTCTTACCTACCACCTCCTTGAGCAGATCATCGCAGGTGACGTACAGGGCATCATTCAACACCGTTTGCCCCTTGGCGTAGACGCTGAGGAGCGCGTTTTCTATCTTGGTGTGATCGTTGGTCCAGTTGAGAATAAGCCGAGGCGCATCGTTAAAGGTGATGACTGCAATGCGATCCTCTTTTCCCAAACTCTTGGCGAAGCGTAAGGCTGCGCGCCGAATCACGGGGAGACTGTCGCGGGTACTCCCGCTGATATCAACCAGCAGAACGACCTTCACGGGTACTGCTTCGCTGGAGAAATTGACAATCTTCTGCTTCACCCCGTCCTCATAGACCTGAAACTGATCTTGCCTCAGATCTCGAACAAAGCCACCCTCCAGCGAGCGCGCGTTCACCGACAGAAACACCTGATCGACCGCAACCCCGATCCGAAATCCTTCGTCCGCAGGATCCTCAGCAGAAGATCCGTCCACGGTGGGAGTCTCTTTGTCCTGCTTGTCCTGGGCCAAGCCCAGGGATCCAAGAAAGAGGCTAACAAGCAGAAAAAGATTACGTCGAGACACGCCCTCCATTATAGCGGAAGCTCGGAGGGTCAGCCCATCCACTGGGCTCCACTGCATCATCGAGCGGACCTCTGGCAATCTGTCGCTAACTCACACCCCGTCTTCCCCTAGCAAGCACCACGGCGCATGATCTGCTCACCAGATGAGTCGGGAAGGCTGCTTCGTCAAACTTGAGATTGAGGGATAAATTGTCGAAGCGCCCTTTGGTCCCTCCTTCCTCTGGCAAACCCAACAGATTCACTTTCACCACCTCCTGAAGCTGATTGAAGCTGCACGGCTCCACCGCAGCGTTCGGGCACTGATCCTGATCATTAAGCCAACCTCCATCGGATGGGCTCAGATCGAAGAGATCCACCGACTACTCGCCCGTTTTCACGCAGATGGAAAGCGCTTCTATGCCTATCTTGATCATGCCGACAACAAGTCATACTACGCAGCGGGAGCTCAGAGGATCTATCTCTCGCCGGCCACGATGCTTGAGTTGGTGGGCTTACGGTTAGAGGTGCTGTTCTTCAAGAAGCTCTTACAGTATCTGGGAATCGGGCCTGAGATCGTGCAAATCGGAGCCTACAAATCAGCGGCCGAACCCTTTGATCGAGAGGGCATGGCCGAGAACAGCCGGGAGATGGGTGACACAATTCTTACCGATATACAGGACCGCATGAAGGAGCTCATTGCAGCGAACCGAGCGGTGAGAACTTCGCAGGTTCAGGACTGGATCGACGACGGCCCCCACAGCGCTCAAGAATGCTCCAAACTTGGCTTGTCAGATGGCGTGTGTTACGAAGACGAATTGGAGAAACTGCTCGAGGACGAGGAGCCCGGACTAATTGATCTTCCCTGGTCGAAGCTGAGGACCGAGGAGTCCTTCCTGCGCCGGACGTTGACGTTCTACCGACCTCAGATCGCCTTCATCGTGGCAGATGGCGTTATTGCCCCGGGTTTGTCCCGATCAAGCCAGGGCGGCCGCTCGGTTCTCGGCGTGGAAACTCTGAAGCATCTGCTTCGTGAAGCTGCGGAGCAGAAGCGCGTAAAGGCCATCGTGATTCGCGGCAACAGCCCCGGTGGGGCGGCACTTTCCTCCGATTTGATCTGGCGCAAAATAACGCGAGCCAACGAGAACAAACCCGTCATCATGTCTTTCGGCAATATCGCCGCAAGTGGGGGCTACTACATCGCTACCGCTGCTCGGAAGGTTCTGGCCGCTCCCTCCACACTAACCGAATCGATCGGCGTGATTGGCGGAAAACTGCACCTCGGGGGCCTCTTCGCGAAGGTCGGCATTACCGTTGACGCCGTGGAAAAAGGCAAGCGCGCTGACTACACCTCCCCCTCACGTCCCTTCTCCGAGGAGGAGACACAAGTCGTGAGGGAGCAGATGCGGCAGTTCTATGAGGAACTTTTTCTCGAAAGGGTAGCCGAGGGGCGGCAGAAAAGTCGGAAGAGCGCCCGGCAGGCAGCGGAGGGGCGGGTGTGGACAGGAGTCCAAGCCCTGGAGCTGCAACTCCTAGACCAAATAGGAGGCCTTCTGGGCGCCTTCCGGGCGGCCCAGCTAGAGGCCGGACTGCCGGAAACCAAGCAAGCCCGAATCGTCACGTACACCAAGAAGTGGAGGTGGCGGGACCTGTTTTCCCTTCCCCTTGCCAGTCCTCTTAGTCAGGAGCGCGTTTTCGCGCTACTCTCCGGCAGGTGGTCCATCCATTAAGGGTCTGCGCAAGAATAACTTTGGTAGAATTGGCGCTCAGATTTTCCCTCGGACGATTGAGCGAAACCGCAGGCGTAGCCGGGTCTGCGTTGAGGATTTCGCGATTGAGGAGCGGCCGACGATGGTGTGAAGATAAGATGCTGCTAAAATTCCAAACTGGTTTTTGCGCAGACCCTAAACATCGCCACGCCCACTCTGTCCACCCTCAAACTCGGTCGGTCCCGGGAAAACGAAGGGAGGTTGCACCCTGATCCAGGAATGAAACAGCAAATCCTTTATGATCTGTGCCTTCAAGTAAAAAGCTACCCTGAAATCCTAATAGGATTTTATTTTAGTGGTCCCTCGACTTCGTAGACCTAATCAGCGGAACACCACTCTGGGAACAGGGCCTGCGGTTCCAGGAGGATACCACAGACGGTGAAACCCTCCAGGGAGTGCTATCTCTCAGCCTAAAAACGGTCCCTGTTTCCCTTTGTACTCCTAGATAAGGAATAAGCAGATATTTTTAGCCCTATATAGGCTTAAAACATGGGGACTATGGAATTGGTTGGACCTATTGTTTTGTCTAGCTGGTGGATTTAGGCAGCTCTTCCTTGAGCTTCTCGATCAGGCGAATACCACCCAGGACCATTTCCGGGTCCACTGCCTTACACATATCGTAGAGAGTCAAGCCAGCCACGGCGACAGCGGTCAAGGCTTCCATTTCGACGCCGGTTGCCCAACGGCAGCTGACCGTGCTCCGGATCTGGACGGCTGATTCCTGAAGCTCGATCTCAACGTCCACGAAGTCCAGGTTGAGATTGTGGCAAAGAGGAATCAACTGGCTAGTCTGTTTCGCCGCCTGGATCCCTGCCAGCCGCGCAACCTCGAACGGGTTGCCTTTGGGCAGGCCAGCCTCCAGGATTTTTGCGCTGGTTGACTTAGAGATCCGCAGTTGTCCCTCGGCTTTCGCCGTCCTCCGAAGGAGGCGCTTTCCGCCAATGTCTACCATGCGCGCGCGTCCGGAGGCGTCGATGTGAGTCAAGTCAGCCATTCTTAGGTACCCTCGATTTTTGACGATGTGGTGTCTATCCCATCCATCCATCGAGCAGCAAGACGGAAACGCTGGAGCCCTGCGCCAGGAAAGTGCAATCCGCATCCATGATAAGCAAGGAATTGGCATTGCAGAACCCTGCCAGGTCAGCAGACCCTTTGGTCTCAACCGGTTCCACCTCGAAACCCCCTCCCCGCCAGAGGGTGCGGGCCGGCTTGAAGAAGGTTCTTCCCGGCTTCTGTTTCACGTTTTTCAACAGTGTGGCCTCGATTTGGGGCAGAGAACCCGAACCGCATCCCATCCACTGGCGCACCGAGGGTCGCACGAACAGCTGGAAGGTTACAAACGCGGATACCGGGTTTCCGGGCAAGCCGAAAACCATGCAGGCGCCCTTCCTACCAACGCAAATAGGCTTTCCCGGTTTCACGGCGACCTTGTGAAAGAGTAGATCGACCCCCCTTTCGACCAAGACTCGATAGACATAGTCATACTCGCCCATCGAGACCCCTCCCGAGAGCAATACCAGATCGCTTTCCAGCGCCTTGTCAATGGCCGCGGCGATCTCTTCAGGTTTGTCCCGCACCGAGGGAAAAATCTCAGCCTCCACGCCCAGTTCCTGACAGAGAGCCCAGAGCATGGGACCATTGGAGTTTCGGATCTGTCCGAAGGAAGGTCTCTGATCGACGGCAACCAGCTCATCTCCAGTCGACACAATCACGGCCTTGGGCGTGTTGAGGACATCTACTTCCGTTTTTCCAAAGGTCGCCAAGACTCCGATGTCAGCGGCATTGACCGAACGACCCGCCGGCAGCACCGTATCGCCACACTTCACCTCGGTCCCGCGGAAGGAAACATTCTGCCCCGGACGAACCGACTCTGTCAGTTCCACAAAAGCCCCTTCGAGGGCTCGCGTCTTCTCCACCATTTGCACTGCGTCCGCCCCAGGAGGCATGGGGGCACCCGTCATGATCTGAGCGGCTTCACCCGCACCTATCGTTGGGAGAGAAGAAGTTCCCGCAGCCACGATCCCCACGACTTTCAACCACACCGGTGCCGAGACCACATCCTGGCTGCGCACCGCGAAGCCGTCCATGAAGGATTTGTCGAAAGGTGGCAGATCGCGGTCGGCACTGACCGAATTGGCGAGGATTCTTCCCAAGCTGCTCAGGAGGGGAGTTTGAATCGAAACGGGTGACGGGACCTGGGGTAGAAGCGCTTCCAGTGCCTCCTTGTAAGAAAGCAGTCGCTTGGGAACACCCTCCTCCTTCAGCCCATCTCGGTCATCCGTGTGCTTCACTGGCTCTCCGGGGTCGAGTAAGGGTTCGTTCAAGAATAAACTTTACATTCTAGCATCTCAGCTTCACGCTATCTTCGGCCGCTCCTCAATCGCGCAAAGCTGAGCGCCAACTCTGCAAAGTTTATTCTCGAACGAACCCTAACCAAACAGGCCTGCCACTTTACAGTGTAACGTTTTCCACGTGCTTGCCAAAAACGTCGCCCAATGAATCCGAGATTTCTCCAACCGTCGCCCCTGCCTCAACGGCCGACACGATCGCCGGGATGAGATTATCCTCGGTTTCAGCAGTCCCCCGGATACGTTCCAGGGAACGGTCGACCTGGGAACCGTCTCTGGTGGCACGGAATCGAACCAGCGCCTCGATCTGGCGGCGTTCGGTTTCCGGATCGATCTGGTGCATCTCCAGAGGACGGGACTCTTCGTCCCGAAGGTGGTTGACCCCCACGACTTTCTGCTCACCGGATTCGAGCCGCTTTTGGTACCGATAAGCCGACTCCTGGATCTGTTGGCTGACAAAACCGCTTTCAATCGCGCTCAACATGCCGCCCAGGGTTCGAATTCGGGTCAAGTAGTTCTCCGCTTCTTCTTCCAGATCGCTGGTAAGTCTCTCCACGTACCAGCTCCCTCCCAGGGGATCCGGTGATTCGATTACGCCGCTCTCATGGGCCAGAATCTGCTGTGTGCGCAGGGCCAAACGGGCCGTCTGTTCGGTTGGAAGTGCCAGCGCTTCGTCCCTGGCGTTGGTATGGAGCGATTGGGTCCCACCCAGCACTGCAGCGAGTGCTTGAACCGCGACCCGGACCACATTGTTGTCGGGCTGTTGTGCCGTCAGAGAGCTTCCCGCCGTTTGTGTATGGAAGCGCAGCATGGCCGATCTTGGATCTCTTGCTTTCCACCTCTCCTTCATCAGGCGCGCCCAGAGCCGCCGCGCTGCTCGGAACTTGGCCACCTCCTCGAACAGATCATTGTGCGCACTGAAGAAGAAAGAGAGACGGGGCGCGAACTGATCTATTTCTAATCCTGCTGACAGGGCAGATTCTACGTAGGTCTCAGCGTTGGCAAGCGTGAATCCGATCTCCTGCGCCGCGGTCGCACCCGCCTCACGGATGTGATAGCCACTGATGGAAATAGGGTTCCACCTTGGGACCTCCTGATATCCAAACGCCACAAGATCGGTAGCCAACCTCACCGAAGCCGGCGGCGGAAAGATGTAGGTTCCTCGGGCCAGGTACTCTTTGAGGATGTCGTTCTGAACCGTGCCACGCAGCGAGGTCCATGGAACTCCCTGCCGTCTCGCCGCAACCAGGTAGAGCGCAAAGAGGATCGCCGCCGTCGCATTGATCGTCATTGAGGTCGAGACGGAGCCCAGTGGAATTCCCTCGAAGAGGCGCGACATGTCTTCGGAGCTATCGATGGCGACGCCCGATCGGCCAACTTCCGCTTGAGCTAACGGGTGATCCGAGTCGAGACCTAGCTGGGTGGGGAGATCGAACGCAACCGATAGTCCGGTAGTTCCCTGGGAAAGAAGATAGCGGTAGCGTCGATTCGATTCCTCTGCGGTAGCGTAACCCGCATACTGCCGGATAGTCCACAGGCGATCTCGGTACATTGCGGGATAGATCCCCCGGGTAAAGGGAAACTTGCCTGGGTTCCCCAGGTCCTTCTCGTACCTCAAGGAATCCGTGTCCTGGGGACGATAGATGCGCTTCCTGTGCCGGCTGGAACCTCGACTTGGATCCAGTTTCTTGCCTCCTGTTTTCACTTTACAAAGGGTCTGAGTTTGGTATCATTGGTGCCCAAAAGACACTCCTTGACTGCTAGATTTGATCAGTTTTCAGTGCTGTTGGCAAGGGGTGAGGACTTGGGTTTGAATGCAGGACGAGCAGATGAAAAAGTATAAGAAGACGCTCGAGGCTGCGATTAACGAGGCACTCCTGGAATCGCCTCAAATCAATGCAGCGATCCAAGGCATTCGACAGACTGGCTACGAGGTCTTTCTGATTATCGAGGCAACAATCGGATTCACCCAGCACGAGAGCGGCGAATCGGTCTCAAAGAAGCTGCCTCCCGTGCGTCTGGAGCTGACCACCCAGGACGAGAAGTTTCTGAGATCTCTCAAGATCAGCCCCGACTAGGAGCGCCCTTTCCTCACGGTCGCCGCTCTGTACGCCCGCCGAAGCAACCGCGAGACGAGATCTTGACCCGCATTTCTCATCGCTTGTCGTAGCGAGGCGCCGCAAGCGCCGTCCTGGCAAGGCTTGCGACCGGAGGCCACCGCAGTCGTACTCGTGCAGTACGTTGAGGAAGCCGAAGGAGCGTAACGCAGCCAGGGCGGATGATTGCGGCGACACAGTAGACAAGCGATGAGAAATGCGGGTTAGCCCCCTCCGAGCTGCAAAAGCTGTTGCGACGGCCTCAACCCGGGCAACTCCATCCGCTATAATGGGCTTCTCATGTCCAAAGCAGGCTACGAAGTTATCGTCATCGGAGGGGGTCACGCGGGCGCCGAGGCTGCAGCGGGCGCGGCCCGCATGGGCGCCAAGACGGCTCTTCTCACGATTAATCTCGATATGATCGGCCAGATGTCTTGCAACCCATCGATTGGGGGGATTGCCAAGGGCCACCTGGTTCGAGAACTGGACGCTTTGGGCGGGCTGATGGGGCAGGTCGCTGACCAGTCTGGGATTCAGTTTAGACTGCTCAATCGGAGTCGTGGCCCTGCTGTCCGTGCTCCCAGGGCCCAGAACGACAAGAGACTTTATCGAAAGAGGGTTCAGGCGCTACTGGCAGAGATACCCAACTTGTCCCTGATCCAGACGGAAGTCACGGCGATCGTTAGGCGCAAGAACCGTGTGGTGGCGGTAGAGACTGCGAGCGGGGACATTCTTCCTTGCGCAACTGTCATTCTGACCACTGGGACTTTCCTGAACGGACTTTGTCACCTGGGAGAAAAGAAATTTCGAGCCGGGCGGTCGGGTGAAAAATCCGCCATCGCCTTGGCAAATTCAATCCGCAGTATCGGCTTCCAAATGGGACGGCTGAAGACCGGAACTCCTCCCCGCTTGGATGGAGAAAGCATCGATTTCAGTGCTTTCGAGGAGCAACCTGGGGATGAAAGGCCCACCATGTTCTCATTTCGCAGCGCGGGAGTGACACTGCCTCAAGTGCCTTGCTGGATCTCCTCCACGACCGAGCAAACCCACGCCGTCATAAGAGAAAATCTCGACCGCAGCCCGCTTTATGGAGGGGACATAGTCGGAGTCGGGCCTCGGTACTGTCCTTCGATTGAGGACAAGGTCGTCAAGTTTCCAGATCGGGATCACCATCAGATCTTCCTGGAACCCGAGGGCTTGGATACCAATCTGATCTATGTCAACGGTCTCTCGACCAGCATGCCGGTGGACGTGCAGCAAGGGCTTCTAGCCAGTATTCCAGGGCTCCAAAATGCCACCATGGTCCGCCCAGGCTACGCAGTGGAGTACGACTATGTCCAGCCCACTGAGCTTCATCTGACGCTAGAGACGAAGGCAGTAGCCGGCCTCTTCCATGCTGGGCAGATCAATGGCACCACTGGTTACGAAGAGGCGGCGGCGCAAGGCCTGATGGCCGGTATCAACGCCGCTTCGATGGTCCTGGGCAAGGCCCCGTTGGTCCTGAGTCGAGCCCAGAGTTACCTGGGAATCTTGATTGATGATCTGGTTACCCAGGGAGTCGACGAACCGTATCGGATGTTTACTTCACGGGCAGAATGCCGACTCCTGCTCCGGATCGACAACGCGGATCGGCGCCTGATGCCTCAGGGCCACGAGCTGGGCTTGATCCCCACTGCGGTGTACCGGAAGTCCGAGGCTAAGTGGGCTCGAATCGACCGAGCTCTCAAGTTATTGCGCTCCACCTTTCTTAAACAGGGATCTCCTCTGCTGAAGCAACTCGGTAAAGGTTCAACCCTGGAGCCTGGATCCAACCTGGGTCAGATCCTGAGACGTCCCGAATGCCACATTCGGGACTTCAAGGAATGGCTTCAAGGCCAGGGTGTTCTCCTGCACGACGAAGAGGCAGAGGTGGTCGAGACTCACATCAAGTACGAGGGATACATTCAGTCCCAATTACGCGAAGTCGAACGGTTGCACCGTCTGGAGCACAGAAGAATCCCCTCTGACCTCAACTACAGCCAGGTCAGCGGTCTCTCGAATGAGATCGTGGAACGCCTCAATCGCATCAAGCCTACCAACCTAGGCCAGGCCGCACGAGTTCCTGGAATCACGCCCGCTGCTCTCTCCGCCCTGAACATTCATCTGGAGGTACGCCGGCGCACCAACCTCGAGACCGCCTTGGTCGGCGAACCCGTACAGGGAGCCCACAGGAATAGGGAACTCCGATAGGCCGATTACTCCGTGTTCTTAGGTCTATTTACTACCACTCGGCATCAGCAATTGGACAAAAAAGGTCAGAGCAGCCTTCCTCTACTCTCAGAACTCATGACAGTTGCCGAGCTCCAGGCCATGGAGAAAACGTTTGGGGTACGGCTCTCGGGGGAACAGACAGCACAGATTCGGACCTATCTCGATCTGCTTTCGCTCTGGGACCGTACGGTCAACCTCACCCGCATCCAGAGTGTCGCGGACCAACTTCGATTTCACTTCTTTGAATCCTTCTGGGCAGCCGATCGTTTCCTGGATCCCAATCAGATGATAGCGGACGTGGGTAGCGGTGCCGGCTTTCCTGGTTTGGCAATGAAACTATTCTTGCCTTCGCTGCGCCTCGCGCTGATAGAGAAGAGCGCGAAGAAAATTGTTTTCCTGAAGGAAGCTTGCGCAACCCTCTCCCTGCCGGCCGCCTTCTTTCAGGGGAGAGCCGAAGACTACCCGGGCTGGGATACGATCGGCCTGGCCACCCTCCGCGCACTGACGCCCTCAGCAAAACTCGTAGATCTGCTCAGGGTCCATGGAGTGAAGCTCTTGTGGCTTCACGGCTCGGCTCTTGGCAACTCGATGACCGGCTGGACACTTGTTCGCCAGCACCTGGTGCCGGGTTCGGCTTCGCGTTTTGCCAGCCTCTTTCGCTGCGACTGAAGCGCCCGAAGTTCAGAGGGCCGGGAATCGCATATCGGATCCGCCCTTAGCACGACCGGCGTCTCCTATGTTTCACGTGAAACGTCGCCCAATCATGGTAAGGTCTCTCCCATGAGCAACGCCAAGATCATTGCCGTCTCCAACCAGAAGGGAGGAGTGGGGAAAACCACTACCGCTATCAATCTGGGTGCCTCTCTTGCAACGGCCGAGCTCCGGGTCCTCGTTGTCGATCTGGACCCCCAGGGCAACTCAACCTCCGGTCTTGGCCTCGACAAAGATCGCATCGAACCCTCTGCGTATGAAGTGCTTATGGAGGAACTGGACCCCTCTTCTGCAATCTATCCAACCGAGATGGAGACACTTGACCTGCTGCCCGCCAACCGCTCTCTGATCGCGGCCACCGTAGAGCTTCTCGACCTTTCTACCCGCGAGTTTCGCCTACGGAAGGCATTGAATCAACTCCGGTCTCGTTACGATTTCATTCTCGTCGATTGCCCTCCTTCCCTCGGAATCCTGACGGTGAATGCGCTAACTGCTTCAGATTCCGTCTTGATCCCGATCCAGTGTGAGTATTTTGCGCTGGAAGGACTTTCAGACCTTATGGAAACGGTCCAGCGCATCCGCGAAACGCTGAACTCCACCCTGAGGATCGAGGGGGTGCTGCTCACCATGTATGACGATCGTCTGAATCTCTCCACCCAAATCAGACAGAACGTCTCGGCCTACTTGGGGTCACGGCTGCTTCAGACACATATCCCGCGCAATGTGCGGCTTGCTGAATCCCCAAGTTTCGGCAAACCCATTGTGCTCTACGATGCCCGCTCTAAGGGAGCCAACTCCTACCTCAAGCTAGCTCAAGAGATCCTCGGAAAGAACTCGCTCGACACGCTTCGGTGGTCAGGACCAGAACCCATACGGCAGGCAACCTCATGACAAGACAAGCGTTAGGTAGGGGTCTGGATGCACTTCTACCCAAATCTGCATCCGTTTCTCCCCTGGTTGAACTTGACCTGGAACAAATCCACCCCAATCCCTTTCAGCCGCGTTTGCGGCTCGACCCTGCAACCCTCGATGAGCTTGCCGCCTCCATTGCCCAGAATGGTTTGCTTCAACCGATCATTGTTCGCTCGCGGGCGGAAGGCTTTGAGATCATCGCCGGTGAGCGACGCTGGAGGGCTGCTCAGAAGGCCGGACTCCAACGCATCCCTTCAATCGTGCAGGATATTTCAAACCAGAAGATGGTCGAGATGGCCCTGGTTGAAAACATCCAGCGCGCCGATCTCACCGCAATCGAGGAGGCTCAGGCTTTTTCGGTCTTGATCGAAGAATTCGGCCTCACCCAGGAGGAGGTCGCCCGGCAGGTCGGCAAGAGCCGGACCGCGGTCACCAACACCCTACGGCTGCTGCAGCTACCCCGCTCTCTTCAGCAGGCCCTGCTCGCCGGAGAGCTCTCGATGGGACACGCCAGAGCCCTGCTCCCTCTTCCGCATACCCAGCAATTGGAGCTGGCTGGCCAAATCGCGTCCAAGCGCCTTTCGGTCCGAGAGGTGGAACGCCGGGTTCAGGAGTCACTCGCCTCAGCGAAGGCACCCCGAGCCCGCAAAGACCCGCACTTGGAAGCGGCCGAACAGCGTCTGGAGCAGCGCTGGAAGACCAGAGTCGAAATCCGCCAACGTCAGTCCCGGGGCCACATCATCTTCCACTTTAATTCCGAGGACGAATTGGACCGGCTCTTCTCCGAACTCGTTTCCTAGCCTCGCAGCTAGTATCTGTTTGGCGCCGGCGGCGGCTTTCAGGGTTGACTCCGGGCAGCGTTTCCTTCGCCCAGGGTTCGGGACCCGGGACGCCGGAAGTCGCAATTCCCGCAGGTCCTCGCTCCTGCGACGTTCCTACTTGCCGATGCAAAACGTCGAGAAGATCTGACCAAGAATGTCCTCCATAGTGGTTTCCCCTGTAACCTCCCCAATCTCCTCCAATGCCTTCCTCAAATCGTACACCGGAAATTCCTCGCTGAGCCCATCCTCACAGGCTACAAGCGCCCGGCTGAGATGTTCTCGTGCCCGCTCCAGACAGCGTTTGTGCCGTATGCTGGTGATCAAGACCCGCTCCCTTTCCCATCCCTTCGCGGGAGCCAGAACACGCCCCATAGCCTCGCGCAACTCCTTGACGCAGGTGCCATGCCGCGCTGAGACGGCAACTACAGACTCACACTGCTGACCTATATCCATCGGCACCTCAATCACCTTCGGGAGGTCTAGCTTGTTCAGAACGAGGATACAGGGCAGTTCCCTGATGTTGGGCCAGACGCGCGCATCTTCCTCGCCAAACCTCTCCGAGCCATCCACTACGAACAGGATGATGTCGGAACGCTCAATATATTCGAGGGACTTCTGCACTCCCAAGGACTCGACGGCATCTTGCGCGTCGCGGATACCCGCCGTATCGACAATCTGTGTTGGAAGGCCCCCCACCTCGATAGTCTCGGCGACCGCATCCCTGGTAGTGCCTGGTACGTCCGTGACGATCACGCGCTCCTGCTGGACCAAAGAATTGAACAGACTCGACTTACCGGCATTCGGCCTGCCCACGATCGTGACACAGAACCCATCCCGGACCAGCCGCCCAAACTCGAAACTGTCCAGCAGGTGCCCAAGCCCCCGATCAACGCCGCCCATCTGCTTGACCAGTTGCGCCTTGCCCGCGGGCTCTACCTCGTCCTCCACAAACTCAAGCGCCGCCTCCATATGCGATATGATGCGTATCAGGTCGTTCTGATAGGGCCTCAATTCCGCCGACAGTCGTCCTGCGATCTGGTCGCGCGCCACTCGTGCCTGAAATGCTGTCTGGCTCTCAATCAGGTCTCGCACCCCTTCGGCCTGAGCCAGATCCATTTTCTGATTCAGAAAGGCCCGAAGTGTAAATTCTCCGGGCTCCGCGAGGCGTGCACCGCCGCGCAACAAGGTCTCCAGTATCCCCTGCACCACAGGTGGGCTCCCGTGGCAGGAGATCTCGACCACATCTTCCCCTGTGTAAGAGGCCGGAGCTGGGAACAGGGTCACGAGAACCTGATCGACAGCGCGGCTCGACGAATCTTCAAGAGTGGCCAGACAAGGTCTCCGGGGCCGCCATTCGGCGCCCTTGGCTAGTCGGAGCTGTCCTCGCACCAGAGTTTCACTGTCTGGACCACTCAGCCGAATCAGGGAGATCGCCCCTCGGCCGGGAGGGCTCGCAACAGCAATTATGGTTCCATCCCGGAATCGAGACACAGGTCCGTGTCTCTTAATAGGAGGGCAAAACAACCACGCAGCGATGGGTGCCGGTGCCTTCGCTCTGCGTCCTCACCCCTGGCTCATCAGCTAGCGCCAGATGAATGATGCGGCGCTCGCTCGCCGGGAAGGGCTGAAAGGGAAATTCTTGCCCCGACAGGCGGACCTGTTCGGCCGCCTTCTTCGATAACAGGGCCAGCTCTTGCTCACGTTCGCTTCGGTAGCCCTCGCAATCAACCCAGAAATTGCAGCCATCTTCCGACCTTCGAAAGAAGGTCTGATTCAAGAGATGGTTGATCGCATAGAGCAAGCGCGCGCTATCGGCCTGGACCTGGCTGCTGTCAGGCCCCTCCAGACGAACATGGATGCCGTCTTCCTTCATCTCGCAGCTGAACTGAAGGTCGAGGTCGACCTGATGGATAAGGTCTCCCAGAAAGCTCTTCATCGATTCGAGCAGCTCCGGCCTTGCCAGCCTTTCTCTGCCGTCTTCCAACTTTTCTATCACCCCTTCTTGGAGCCTTTCTGCTTCACGGGAACGTCGTCCGCCTTCAACCGCTGCATCAAAACCTGGAACATCATAGCAAACAGGTTGCTAAACAAGAAATAAACAACCAAACCACTCGATAGGTTCAAGAAAAAGAAGGTGAACACGACGGGAAGCATCATCATCATCCGTCTTTGAGTTGGATCACCGGTCGCTGGAGTCATCTTCTGCTGGACCACCATGCTGACGCCCATCACGACGGGTGTAATGTAGTAGGGATCATGCTGAGACAAGTCCTGGATCCAGCCCATAAAGGGAGCTCCACGAAGCTCGATCGATGAAGCCAACATACGGTAGAAAGAAATCAAGAACGGCATCTGGATCACCAACGGCAGGCATCCTCCTAGCGGATTGACGCCATGTCCTTTATAGAGCGCCATGACCTCCGTGTTCATCTGCTGCTTGCGCGGGTCGTCGCGCTTCATGCGCTTATATCGGTCCTGTATGGACTTCAGCTGCGGCTGCAGCGCCGACATTTTCTTCATGGAAGCCATCTGCTTGTAGCGCACGGGGAAGAGAGCGAGGTTGATCACGAAGGTCAGAATAATGATGGACCAGCCATAATTGCCCACGAATCCGTGGGTGAACTTGAGAGCAACCACCAAAGGCTTCACCAGAAGCGCGAACCATCCATAATCGATCAACCCAATGAGGGAAGGGTCCGTCTGCTTCAGGATCGTCTGGTCTTTGGGTCCAGCGAAGAAGGAATAGCTGGCCTTGCCATTAAAGCCGACTTCGCAGACCAATAGAGGAACAATCTCTTCGTCTGGTTCTGTGCGCGTCCACTCTACCCGGGAAAGCCGCGTCGATCGAATATCTTCGGAATCGAGAATCAAGTACGCAAAGAACTGGCTGTCGAGACCAACCCAACGGGCCCCCGAAACCAGGTCTCGGGCCCCGTCCTCCAGATCCCCGGCATCGTAGGACTCGACGGTATCACCCACATAGCGTTTGATCGCAGGATAGCTAAAATCCCCGGTGACGGCGGCTTCGGGTTCAACCTTCCCAATACCGGCACCCAACACGACGGAGAAAGGGATCGCTCTCCCCCCTGCAAGGACCTCCGTCTCCATCCTTACTTCATACCCCGACTCAGGTATTTCGAATTTCCTTCTCACCTGGACATTGGAGCTGGCGTAGAAAAGCTCGAATTCCGCCGGTGCCTCCAACAGCTCGGCCTTTCCTCCTACGACCTCATAAACGGCGGTTTCGAGTTCGCGGTTGATGCTGTCGTCGTCGACGCGGATCGTCATGGGGCGCGGCAAAGTCGCAGGCAGTCCCTGGGGGATAACATCCAGCAGTTCGGGCTCAGAGGAAAAGTTATCTTCACCTACTGCCGAATCATCCGGGGCAGCCCGATACTTCTTCAGAAGAACGCTCTGGAGTCCCCCTCCCACAGTGGTCCAGCGCAGCGTCAGATCCTCATTCTCGACGGTGATTTCACGCGCCGTAGCCTCGGTTCGCTCCCCCTCCCCTGCCGGCTCTAATTGCGGCGGAGGGGCCTGGACCCTGGCTTCCAGAGTTGCTGTCGGAGCTTCTGCCGGGTCGCTTTGCTCCAAGGGTGCCTCGGGTGCAGGTGGCGGCGGGAAATAGGCTTGATACAAGTGGGGCGTAATCAGCAGAACGGCCATCGACAGCAGCATTGCGAGCAGCAGCCGCTTCTCCAAGTCCATTTTGTTGGGATCATGGCCGTTAGTCATATCTGTAGAAGCGGTACCAGTTCTACCTCACCGGGTCAAAGCCACCCGAGTTCCAAGGATGACAGCGCAGAATCCTCTTGAATCCCAGATAAAGGCCTTGCCCGACCCCCTTTTTCTGGATAGCTTGGAGCATGTACTCCGAGCAGGAAGGGGAGAATCGGCAGGATGGGGGCAGAAGCAGAGAAACCGATCTCTGATAGAGTCGTATTGAGACCGCAAGAAGCCGCCTCACATGCCGCCTTTCCCGCTGCTCCACCTCTCGACGGTCGTCACGAATTCCTGATGGAGTCTCGCAAAAGACACGTTCGCAGCCGATCTTTTCACGTTGACAACCAGATCGCAGGGTTGCCCTACAAGATCCTTGTTGTGTCGAAATATCTCGCGCAGGGAGCGCTTTATCCGGTTCCGAAGAACCGGGGGACCCACCTTTCGAGATATGGTCACTCCGAGGCGGCTATGGGGCAATCCGTTCAGCATCAAGTAGAGGACGAAGTGGGGCCGGTGAATTCTATCTGCGGAGCGGTAGACTCGCAGATATTCCCTGGAGTTGTGAAGTCTCTCCGCGTGCGCAAACCCAAACCGCTTCAACCACTTGCCGATAGGGACCTGCGGCCCTTTGTCCTTCTGCGCCTGAGCACGATGCGGCCCCCACGCGTTCCCATGCGTGTTCTGAACCCGTGCGTTTTTCGGCGGCGGCGATTGTTCGGTTGAAATGTCCGCTTCATGATTTCTTACTACGCCTCGATCAAAAGGATTTTTGATACTATCAATTTACCTACGCCGGATCAACCGACAGAGCCGCCGGATCAACCTTCTGACTCAGGATTTCCCCCCGTCCTCCTGCGAAGATGCACTTGGATAACCTCCTAGAATCTCCATGAACTCGGCGATCCCCTCTAAATCGCCCAGAGCGTCACGGGTTCGCTTCTCACCCACGTTGCCCTCGAAATCGAGGTAGAACAGATACTCCCAGGGGCGCCCATGGATAGGTCGAGACTCGATCTTTGCCAAATCTATGCCCCGGCTTGCAAAGACGCTAAGACATTTGAACAGCGCTCCGGGCGAGTTCACAAAGCTGAATGCAATGGATACCTTATTGGCAGCATCTGCGGTCTCCAGATCCCGCGAAAGGAGGAAAAAGCGAGTGAAGTTCTCTTCGTTGTCCTCTATCCCCTTCATCAGAATCTCGCCCTTGTAGAATTCGGCTGAGCGCGCGCCGGCTATGGCCGCACAATCGCGTAGATTCTTCGACACTATCTGCTTCACACTGCCCGATGTGTCATAGGCGGTCCGCTTGACCAGCCTGGGAAATCGCACAAAAAACCGCTCGCATTGATCCAAGGCTACCGGGTGAGACATCACGGTTCGAATCTGATCAAAAGTCGCGCCCTCAACACCAATCAGATGGTGCTGAATAGGCAAATTCAGCTCCTGTACGATCTTCAGCTTATGGCGAAGCAGAAGATCATAGTTCTTGTGAATCGACCCGGCGAGGGAGTTTTCGATGGGAACCACGCAGTAACGAGTCTCACCCAGGGAGGTCGCCCGAAACACCTCCTCGAAGGCCTCGCAGCAATGAAACTTTATGCCTTCGCCCAGCAACAACAAGGCCGCCTCCTCACTGAATGACCCCCTTTCGCCCTGGATCGATACCGCTGTCACTTCCTGAGCCTCTCGCACCAAGTCGGATTCAGTAACGACCATTCTCCCTCTTTCTGACCACGGGCTACCTTCCGGTCTCTGGTCCGGTGGCGCCGCGGCCGCCGCTCCAAGTCGAGTCCGGGAACAGGGCCCCGAACTTCCGCAAGCTACTTCTTAAGTTTCCCCTCAACACAGCGAAAAGGACTCGTGCCGTAAAGGAGGCCCCTAAAGGCGACGTCACTATTCGGGTCGATCCCCGCTTAATGCCATCAACCACCGAAGCCGTCTCCTTCTCGGCATAAACCAAACTATCGGTGCAACCCAACTGCTCCAGGAAATGAACGTCTGAGTTTCCAATGAGAGGGAGCCTCCACTGTCTTGCGACATTCTGGGCTCGGAGATTGAAGTTGATCCGTTTCGTATAGAAATGATTGTATTCCACCGCGTCGAAGAGCTCTCGCCACGCTAGGAATCGGCGGCCGAGAGCACTTCGAATGGGAAAGAAAGGATGAGCAGCGATTACCATCTGGTCAGGTCCTTTTTTGGCCATGACTTGTGCCGGAGTGATCCAGGAAGGGTCGTAGTCCAGAAAATTGTAAAGCAGAGTGTGACTTCCTTCGAGAGTGGCCTCTACACCAGGCAGCAGCAAGATCCCCTTCTCGTGTGCATACTTACTTATCCCCTCTTCGAAGAGAAGTTGGTTGTGGTTCGTTATGGAAAGAACCTCGAAGCCCTGAGCTGCAGCTGCATCGATCAGCTCCTTGGGACTATGCAGTACAATCCTCCGCCCATCAATCGGATCTTCCCTGGTGTGGGTGTGGAGTTCCGCCTTCAACCATCTCTTCATGCACTGCCACCAACTCTCTGCAGTTCGTAGATCTTTGCAATCCGCATCGAACAACGGAGGCACATGGGAATCGAACCCACCAGCCACGACTCTCGCCGCAGCCCGACTGGTTTTGAAGACCAGGCCCGTCACCAGACGAGAAGTGCCTCCGAGCGGACATTCTACCACCGCTTCTGTGCCTCGCCGGCCCTGGGTAGACCTCACCGGCCCTGGCTGCTACGATTCCCTTGTGTCCGACCCTTTTCTTCCCGAAGGGAAATGGTCTCTGGCCTCGCTGTGTGATCAGGCGAGCGCGCTCCGCGATCAGGCCAGAGGCACCACGATCAGCTTTTCGCCAAAAGTCTTTATTCCGCTCACACGACTCTGTCGCGATTCCTGCGGTTACTGCGTTTTCCGCCAGGAGCCCCAACCCAACGAGGACTGCTTTATGCGGCCTGAAGAAGTCCTCGCGGTTGCTCGCGCGGGTCAGCAGAAGGGGTGCCGGGAAGCCCTCTTCGTGCTGGGAGAAAGGCCGGAAGTAAGATACCCAGAGGCCCGGCGCTGGCTCACGGAAAGAGGCTGCGACAGCACGGTCGACTACCTCTTTCAGATGTGCCAGCTGGTGCTGAGAGAGACTAGTCTCTACCCTCACACTAACGCCGGCATACTCACACGTTCGGAACTCACGGCGCTGCAACAGGTGAATGCTTCGCTAGGCCTCATGCTCGAATCCACCAGCCTTCGTTTATCCGAACCAGGAGGACCTCACGCTGTTGCTCCTAGCAAACATCCAAGGGTTCGCGTGAATGCCCTGCGGTTGGCGGGCGAGCTCGGCATTCCCTTTACGACAGGAATCCTGGTGGGAATCGGGGAGACTCTGGAAGAACGAATAGAGGCACTGAACCTGATTCGTGATCTACACCAACGCTACGGACACATTCAGGAAGTGATCATTCAGAATTTCCAGGCCAAGCCTGGCACTGCAATGGCGGCGGCTGCCGGGCCGAGCTTTGCTGAGATGCTCGAGACGATTGCCTTGGCCCGTCTGATTTTGGGCCGCCAGATGAACATTCAGGCGCCTCCCAATCTTTCGGCGACCGACCGGCGCTACCTTGAGTACCTGGGGGCAGGACTCAACGATTGGGGAGGGATTTCTCCCATCACGATTGACTATGTCAACCCGGAAGCTCCCTGGCCCCATCTCCAGGAGCTTACGAATCGTACTGCTGAACGGGGCTTCAAGCTTAGAGCGCGATTCCCCGTCTATCCCGAGTATATTTACGAAAAAGGTCATCTTATTCCTTCTGAACTTCGCGGTCGATTGAGAAAAGAAGCTGATTCTGAAGGCTACATCCCATTCGACCTCAGTCCCCGGGCTGAAAGCCCATCGGAAAGGACAGAGCTGTGGAGAATCAACTAGCGGGCTTGTTCACGACAATTCCTTCCGCCACCGCCCGCATCTTCGACACTTGTCTGGAAGGGCGCGATCTAGAGGAGAAGGACATCGTTTCCCTCTTCGCTCTGAACGGCTCTGCCTTCCTGGTCCTTCTGCTAGTTGCAGACCACCTTCGTCGCCAAACTGTCGGAGAAGTGGTTGGCTACGTCGTCAACCGCAACATCAACTTTACGAATGTGTGCATCAAGCGGTGTGGCTTCTGCGCTTTTAGCCGCACCTACCGTGCTGACGAGACCTACTTTCTCCCCATCGAAGAAATCGTCCGGCGTGCATCTGAGGCCCAGCACCTCGGCGCCACCGAGGTCTGCATACAAGCTGGCCTCCCACCTGATATGCCTGGGGATCTCTATATCCAGATCTGTCGCGCCATTAAAGAAGCCGTCCCTCAACTACACATCCATGCATTCTCTCCGGAGGAGGTCTTGTACGGTGCTCACCGCTCTGGAATGACCGTCAGGGAGTATCTGCAAGAGCTTCGCGACGCAGGAATAGGAAGCCTTCCCGGCACTTCAGCCGAAATCTTGGACGACGACCTCCGGGACAGAATCTCACCCGGACGAATCAGGACGGCACAGTGGAAGGACGTGATCACCACTGCGCACACCCTGGGCATCCCGACCACATCCACCATGATGTACGGTCACCTGGAAACGCCAGAGCACACCGCCCGGCACCTTCTCTTGCTTCGCGACTTACAACGTCAGACCGGTGGCTTCAGCGAGTTCGTGCCGCTTGGATTTATCCACTCCCAAGCCCCGATGTACCTCCAGGGTCGAATTCCGGAGCTGCAAGCCGGGCCTACCGGAATAACAACCCTGCGGATCCACGCGATTTCCCGTCTAGTCCTGAATCGTGACATTCCCAACCTTCAAGTTTCCTGGGTGAAGGAAGGTCTCAAACTGGCCCAGGCGTGCCTTGCAGCCGGTGCCAATGATCTGGGTGGCACCCTGATCAACGAGAGCATCTCTACTACGGCGGGTGCTGCACACGGTCAATTACTTAGTCCGGCGGCGCTCCGTCGATGCATCCAGGACGCCGAGCGAGTCGCCGCCGAACGATCTACCCTTTACAAGATCCTACGCCGCTTCGACTCCAGCGAAACTGCCGAGTCTGGCCCACTGGACCTGCTCTCACAGGAAGACCTTGCTGGCCTGGGATCCTACTCGGAACTATCTCGAAGTGAGAAGTTCTCCTACTCCGGACGAGGCCGAGCAACCAGAATCGCCAACACCTCAAATCTCTGACTTAGACCTAGAGGACGCCCTTGCATGCCCTTTTCTGGAGCGGATAGACCTAATAGTATGATAAGTCTATTGTTTATGCCATTCTTGTCCCTATTCTTCACGGAGTCCGCTCCGACGGGTTTATTTGTAGGCAGCCTTTCCAGCTCTATCGGAACAGGTCCTGTTCTGCCGGACGCACCAGCCCCTGGGCATTTTGGTCCTCAGAAGGGCGGCGGATTCCACGGATTTGAACCACCGGGATGCGGTTGGTCTTTGCCATCAGGAGACCCGCTGCCGCCGCCAGTTCATCCGCCAACGCCATCACGGTTAGCCGTATTGGTTTGCCGAACGAGTCCCTCTCCCCGCGATAGTCCACGCGAGCGCACACACCGGATACGCCCAAAGCGACATTCACCAGTCCCTCCCTCCAGGGACGGCCGAACGTATCCGTCACAATGACTCCCACGGGAACTTCGAAAGCCTTCTCTATATCCAGTCGAATCTCCTCTGCCGAGAGATCGGGGTCCTGCGGTAGCAGTGTGACGCTCCCCTCGGGCGTGTTGGACGCGTCGACGCCGGCGTTCGCACACACGAACCCGTGGTGGGTTTCTGCGATCAGGACTCCCCGTTCCATCCTCACGATACGTCGGCTTTGGCGCAGCACGACCTCTACCAAGCGGGGATCCTTGTCCCAACTTCGAGCCCAAGATTCGGCGCGGATTGACGGAACCACAGCAGCCAACCGGACCATGTCGCCTTCGGCCTTCGATACGATCTTCTGCGCGACCACAAAAATGTTGTTCGCCTCGACTTCGAGTGATTCACGCTTCAAGGCTTCCGAGATGAGCGGGCCCAGTCGGGTCCCCGGGTCAACTTCGGGTAGTCCGGCTACGCCCTGGATGGCTATCTCGGGGTTTAGCATGGGCCTACCGCGTTAGGATCCCCGTAGCAGCGAGATAGCGCCCGGTCGCTGTGTTCCGGCCTAGAGACCAGAAATCCGTGAGGTCCGCCATCTCGTCCAGGTCTAGCCCAATACGAACATTCTCAACGATTGTCAGAGGAACCCCGGCGCGCGCCGCCTCTCTGCGGTGGTTCGCCAGGCTCCCAGGACCAAAACGGGAAGGGAAGGCATCCGGAGGACGACGTAGAAGGGCGTTCGTACCCCGTCCGTCTCGAGAAGGCACCAGCAAGGCGTTCGGGGACCCCACCTCGCCGTCCATCAGTTGATCCACATCCTGGGAACGAATGAGCGGCACATCGAGCGGAATCCGGAGCACGACGCCGACCCCTGCTGCCTTCAGCATCGTCGACGCATAGTCAACGGACTGGCTTTCAGAGACCTGGGCCTCCTCCTCTATCGCCTCCCATCCATGGACACGGGCCTGACCAAGCAGTTCGGGGTCCGAGCTGATCAGGACAATTCGGTCAGGCGCGGTGGCTCCGTTCACCGCTGCCGCCACATCCCCCAGCATTACCCAGATCATCTCGGCGCGTTGTTGGGGCGACAACGACGACGCCAGGCGTTGCTTGGCACTACCGACTCTCTTGGCCGGGATAAGGACCGCTTTCAACGTATTTCTAGAATCCGGCTGGCCAGATCTTCTTTGTCCTGGAGAGACCGCATCATTGTGTCCATAATCACCACCTTCATACCCAAAGCCTCGATTTCAACGAGACAGCTCTCATCCCGACGATCCAGCACGAATACGTCTACCAGACCTTCATACAGCGCTGCGACACCGACGGCTGAAACCGGGAAACCAAGATCTGCCAGCATCTGGCCAGCCGGACCCTTGAGCGCTCTTCCTCCAACAATCGGACTGACCGCGACCACGGGTGCGTCAGTGGCTGCCAGGGCCTTTTTCATGCCAGGTACCGCCAGCATCGGTCCTATACTGATGAACGGGTTGGAAGGACACATCACAACCATCTGCGCTTTAAGAATCGCCTCAGCGGCCCCTGGTGCCAAGGTGGAGTCCTCGATGTTGGAATACCTGAAGCCGCGCACCTGTGCCCTGGCCCTGTCCCGCACCAGATACTCTTGCAAATGCAGCTCGCCGGCCCTGGTCTGGACATACGTCGGGACATAGTCGTCGCACATGGGCAGAACTCCCGTCCTCACCGCAAGAGCCTCGCAGATGCGCTCTACGATCTCGGTCAAGCTCAGTCCCTGCCGCAGCAGGTGGGTTCGCCACAGATGCGTTGCCAGATCCCGGTCGCCCAGCCTGAACCAAGCCTCGGCACCGTAGACACCAAGTCTATCCAGGCAATGAAAGGAATCTCCCGCGACTCCCCAGCCTGTCTCGGGGTTGGCATTGCCCGAAAGTGTGTAGATTACCGTGTCCAGGTCAGGACAGATTCTCAAGCCGTACAACTCGAGGTCGTCTCCGGTGTTCACAATGGTCGTCAACGGCAACGAGCCGACGGCGCGCCTCAAACCCAGGACTAGCTTCGCCCCTCCTACACCGCCACTGAGTGCGACAATCATACGTTTATAGCCCCATCAGCCGAAAGTGCGCAGACTTCACCGCATGCTTTCGATTGATTCCGATTAAAAGAGCCGTCATCGCCTCCAACGTACGCGCACTGCCCAGGGGGCCCACATCCACGGCACGAAGTCCTCGAATGGAGGAGATCATGCTCATGACCCGTGCCTTGTTCTCGGTCGAGTCACCGCAGATAAAGACGTCGTAGCCCAGCGGGCTCGCCAGGGCGGCCAGACTAGTTGCGGGGACCGTCTTGAACGCCCCCACGAGACACTTTGGGTGGGGCAGCAACGCCGCCAGTGCCTCGCTCGCTGAGCCCTCGTCAGGCGGACTCACACTCACTCTGCCCGCCGTAAAGTCCAACGGCACCGTCACATCCACCCAGATCGCGGACTCCTGCGCCGATGATACGGTCTCGGCGATCGTCTCCCGAGCTGCCGCAAAAGGCACGGCGAGAATCAAGACATCGGACTGCCCGGAAACTTCTCGGTTGCCTGCGCCGATGATCGCAGCTTCCGGCTGGAGATCTGACGCTATTTCCTGAAGACGGCTGGCCTCGACCTGGGCGCGCGCGGGGACACGTGAACCCAGGGCCACAGAATGCCCAGCGATCGCCAAGCGTAGCGCTAGCCCGCTGCCTTGAGACCCGGTTCCGCCTAGAATCCCGATTTTCATCTACTTAGCAGGCCATCAAACGGAGCTGCGTCATTCAAAGGGAAACTTCTCCATTGCGCACCATGCCGCAGGGATTGTTGCCGACCGAAAACAAATGAACAATAACGCCAGTGGAAAAAAAGAGGACACTTGGGCCCCAGGGTAGCTCGCTTCGCATCCCGCGGTACTGTCCCATTCGAGAGCGAAACTCCACGAGCCATGGAAGCCTGAAGCGCGAGCGAGGGGTTGGGGAACACCCCGGCCCCCCCCGGCTTGGCTGCTTGCCGCGCCTCAGGCCCCTTCGCCCCCCCCACTACGCTGCCCACCAACCCCTCGCTCGCGCTTCAAGCTTCCTCACGTTTCGCACTATTGGGCGACCTAGGGGTGCGAGTTCCGAATGAAGTGTCAGCTTAGTAACGCCCCAGGTGCGCTGGATCATTTAGAAGGAAACTTCCGGTTGAGGATGGGGGAGATTGTGCTGTAGCCCAGCTCTCTCCTCGGAATCTGGCCTCATGTTGCTAACGGGTCAAGTCGTTCGCGGCCCTGGCGGACTTGGCTTTAGATTGTTGACACCCGGTTCAGGTTCCTCTACGACGTTCAGACCTTCCGACAAATCGTCGCTCGATTACAGCAGAAGCTTCCCGTCTTAACAAGTTGGAAACCGCAACACTTTTTTCTGGCCGAAGAGCCCAGCATCTGGCTATACTGCATAGTCCGCATGAGAATCATCGCCAATCCCAGGGCGGGGAGAGGGGAAGGTGCAAAAGAACTAAGACAACTCAAAGACCTGCTGAGGAGAGAAAACGTCCCCAACTCCCTAGCCGAAACGCAATATCCTGGTTACACTACTGAGCTCGCCAGGAAATTCGCTGACGCGGGAGGGCCTCCCTTGGTAGTGATGGGGGGTGACGGAACTATCTCGGAGGTCCTGAACGGGATCCTCCCCTCTCCGGTTGAGCTGGGACTAATCTCGATTGGCACCGGTAACGATACGGCGGCAGCTCTTGGAGTAACCCTATCGGGCGCGACGCGCTCGATTGACGCCGGCTGGGCAGAAGATCGCTTTTCCATTTCGACTCGGTGCCTCGGTTTTCCGGCAACCGTTGCCGCTGCCGCCAATCAATTGACCTGGTTGAAGGGACGCGCAGCTTTCTTGGGCTCTTTCTGCAAGGCGCTCTCTAGCATTGCGCTGTGCGTCCGTACTGATTCTGAACACTCCTTATTGTGGAGGAGGAATGCTTCTGGCGCCCGAGGCCAGAGTGGACGACGGATTCTTTAATGTGGTCATCGTGTCTGACATCGGGCGATGGGGTCTTATGCTCCGCTTCCCTTTGGCCTATCGGGGCCAACCTTTGAAGCACCGACATTTCTCAGTCTATACATGCCGACAAATTGAGATACAGTCCTCGTTTCCAGTTCAAAGGATGTTCGACGGAGACATCCGCGGCCAATCACCCGTGCAAGCCAGAGTCTTGCCTCGGGCCACCAATGTGATCGCCCCAATCGGACAGGCATTCGGTCCCCATCATCCTGTCGAGGCATCTGAGGACCAACAGGTTAGATGAGAACAGTCTCAGAATTTATCCGGGACAAGACGCTATTCGTGACCGGTGCCACCGGTTTTCTGGGCCAGTCACTGGTCGAGAAGATTCTCTGGTCGGTGCCCGACGTAAGACGTATCTACGTCTTGATCCGAGCCCAACCTCAGCTCGGCGGCAGGGTTCGCCTAGCCCAGGAGCGGCTCGAAAGGGAGCTCTTCCAGTCCAGCTGCTTCGATCGACTTCGAAGCACCCACGGCGACGGCCTCGTGGAGTTCCTCTCGGAAAAGCTCGTTGCCGTTCCCGGCGACCTTTCCAACGAGGATCTGGGACTGGAACCAGAGCTTCGATTGAGACTCCAGGAAGAGATCGACGTGTTCATCAACAGCGCCGCCGTCGTCTCTTTCGACGCCCCTCTGGATGAGGCCTTGGAGCTCAACGTCCTCGGTGCTGGGAAGATCGCTCGATTCGCACGGTCCTGTCCCAAGTGCGTCCTGATCCACGTCTCCACAGCCTATGTCTGCGGCGCCGCTACGCACTCGATTCCCGAATCCCTGTACCACACTGCTGCCGAAGACGAGGGCGGGCTCTTCCCGACCCGAAAGTTCTCTGATCCGGATCGAGATATCGATCACATGCGCGAGATCATCGCCAGGGTGCTGGAACAGTCCCAGGACCCCCAGCAGGATCGCCGCTTCAAAGAAGCGCTTATCAAACGCTTCCGGACGTCGCGGGGCAAGAACTCACGGCGCCGAGAGAAAATCGACAATCTGCGAAACAGATGGATCAAGGACCAACTCACCAAAGAAGGTATGAACTGGGCTCGAGAGCGCGGCTGGAACGACACCTACACCTACACCAAAGCCCTGGGCGAGCAGCAAATTGCGCGCTTCCGTGGAGACCTTCCTACCGTGATCATCCGCCCTTCGGTGATCGAAAGCAGCTACTCCGAACCCTCTCCGGGGTGGCTGGATGGGCTGCGCATGGCCGATCCTTTGATCGCTGCCATCGGGAAGGGGCGGCTTCGTTCCCTGCCCCTCAACCGCGACGTCGTGATTGATCTTGTGCCCGTGGATATGGTGGTGAACGCGCTCCTTTCATCCATACCCCGGGCCGCAGAGAAGAGTGGCCTGGAGATCTACCACGTAGCAACCGGTTCTCGTAACCCGATTACCCTGGGTGCCCTCTACGACTTGATCTATCGCTACTTCGACAAAAACCCCATGCTCGACAGGGCCGGTGCGCCCATTCGAGTCAAGCGGATCCGTTTTCCCAACGCTTCCACGTTTCGACTCCAGCACCGGCTCAAGAGCGTCCCTCTTGACACCGCCGAGCGCACCTTGGAGAAGCTCACAGCCTTCGACGTGTTCGACGCCACCCATAAGTTCAAACGCCGCATCGCCGCGACCAAGGCTGCTCACGAGAAGCTCTACTACTATGGCGAAATCTACGAACCCTACCTCAATCTGCAATGCTCATTCAGTGTGGACAACACGCTGCGCCTGCTCAACTCTTTTCCACAAGAAGAGCAGGACCGTTTCTACTTTGACGTCACCCGGCTCAACTGGCGGCATTACATCCAGAATGTCCACATTCCTGGAGTCAAGAAATACATCCTCAAGGTCGAGGGTGCGGGTACCCTCGAGCCCGACCACGAAATCCCAGCGGAGGCCGCTTCTATTTCCAGTATCCCCGAGTTATTGAAGCGGACCGCAGCTAGAATTCCCGACAAAGTGGCCCTTCAGATTCGTCGTGACAAGGAATGGCAACGATACACCTACGCCGAAGTCCTGGCAGCCGCAGATCAGATTGGCCGTAGACTTTATGGATTGGGTTTTCGGAAGGGTGACCGCATCGTTCTCTACTCAGAGAATCAGCCCGAATGGGGAATTACCTATCTAGGAGCTGTTTCTGTCGGCTTGGTCGTGGTTCCCCTGGACTCTCAAACCTGGTATCGAGAGGTCTGGTCCGTTGCTCATTTCACCGAGGCTCGCGGGATCCTCGCTTCCCAGAAGTGCTTGACTCGATTCTCCCCCGAGAGCCTTGAGCAAAACGAGGGAGATGGGAATCCGATCCTTCTACTCGACGTGGACGACAGCTGCTCTCCTTTTGGGATTGCCGCTTACCCCCGGAGCACTGGTGTGGACCAACCCGAGACCGAGCCTATGCCTGATTCCCTGCCCGCACCTGGGCCGGACGATCTCGCCTCCATCATCTTTACCACGGGTACCACTGTTGACCCCAAGGGGGCCATGCATACCCATAGCAACTTTCTCAATAATCTTCTGGGTGTGAGCCGTTACCTGCCGATTTACGAAGCGGACCAGCTGCTCTCAGTACTCCCTCTGTATCACGCCCTGGAGTTCAGCTGTGGCTTCCTGATGCCCATCTACGGCGGATCCACTATCACCTACATTCGCTCCCTCAAACCGAGAATCATTCTGGAAACGATGCGTGAGACCGGAACCACCTGCATGTTGGGAGTTCCCACCCTCTACTCCCTAATTCGCGACGACATTGACCGGCGGATCCTCGGGAGTTCGAAGTCGACCCTGAAGTCGAATCTCTTGGCTACCTCCAAACAACTAAGCAAATCTATTGAACGAACGTTCGGCAGAAACGTTGGGAAAAAGATCTTCGCCCGAGTCCATCAAGAGTTCGGTGGGCAGATCCGAATATTCGTCACCGGGGGCTCTTCCCTGGGAGAAGAGCTCTACGAGGATTTCAAGGCACTGGGCATGCCCCTATCCGAGGGCTACGGCCTCACCGAGACGGCACCGGTTCTAACCGTGAACCCCCTGAATCGCAGTCGCAAGGGATCCGCCGGTAAACCGCTGCCTGGCGTCGAGCTGAGGATCTTCCAGCCGGATGAGGACGGCATCGGCGAAATCATCGTGCAGACCCCCAGCCTCATGAAGGGATACTACAAAAATCAGGAAGCCACGGAAGCAGCCATTCAAGCGGGTTGGTTTCACACCGGGGATCTCGGCTGGGTGGACGAGGATGGATACCTCTACATTACCGGGCGCAAGAAGGATGTCATTGTGACCGGTGCAGGCAAGAACGTCTATCCGTCCGATCTCGAGGCTCTTTATCAAGAGCTCTCCGGAATTGGAGAGATCTGCGTCCTGGGCCTACGGAATGGCCTCACTGAAGACGTGCATGCCGTGATTGTCCCGGGCCGCCTGGGCCCGGGACAGCCTGCTTTTGCCGAGAGGACCTCGGAAATCCAGAAAGACATTCGCTCGCTGGCCAAAGAACTGCCCAGTTACCAACGATTCCAGCATGTACACTTCCAGGACACCCGATTGCCTCGCCAGAATTCGGGCTCCATCTCACGCGCCGTGGTGCGGCGGGAGCTGGTGCAACGTCTGGGGCTCCAAGGTCTCGAAGGTCAGGGGCCAACAGCTGAAGCGGGAGGCAAACGCCAGGGAGAGCTTGATCTCATCGCCGAGCTGAGTCGCCTTAGCGGTCTGCGCGCTGCTGAGATCAGAGAACGCAGCCATCTGTACCTGGACCTGGGGTTGGATTCCCTGATGGCAATCGAGTTGCTGCTCTTTGTCGAGCATCGATTCGCCTTGACCATTCCGGACGAGAAGGCAACCTCCCTTCAGCTGGTGGAGCATCTATTCGAGTTGATACGAGCCAGCGATTCTGGCTCGGGCGCCGTCAAGGACAACGCCTCGTCCCTCCAGCCACGCTCACTGCTTCCCTACTCGGAGCGCCCAGTTTTCGACCGCGTCTGTCAGAGACTTTCTTTCGCGAGCCTCAAGGCTTTCTACCGACTCTACTTCCGCCTGAGGCCTGGACTGGACTCCTTGCCCGAGGGCAGCTTCATCATTGCCGCCAATCACTCCAGCCACCTCGACACCGGGGCCGTTATATCCGCTCTGAGTCAGATCGTCGGGGGGGCACAGGCCCAGAAGCTCCGGGTGTTGGGAGCGCGCGACTATTTTTTCGATTCGCCCCTGAAAGGCTGGATCTTCAGCACGCTCCTCAACGTGGTTCCGATCGAGCGCGAGGAAACGTCTCTCGCAGGGCTGCGGACAGCACGAACTCTCCTGGAAAGGGGTGATCCGGTACTGATCTTTCCCGAGGGAACGCGATCCAGAACCGGTGAGCTACAGGACTTCAAGGCGGGTCTTGGTTTGATGGCCTGGGAACTGAAGGTCCCGATCGTCCCTACTTACATAAGCGGAGCCTACCGAGCCCTTCCTGCCGGCAGATTCCTGCCCCGGCCACATCGACTAAACGTTACCTTCGGTTCGCCAATAAACATGGCGGAGTACTCTGCTGAAGATCCCGATGGCCCACAGCTGGGTTTGTACCACCAGATCGCAGAGGACGTCCGGAGCCGAATTCAAGAGATGGCGCGCACACCCGGCTCTATCTGACGGGATTGGAAGGGTCTTCCCTTCGACATTCGCCAGTTTTATATTCAGCGGTTTGGCGGTTGCCTCCTCCAGCTCAGGGAAATGTCGAATCATAACCCGAAGAACACCGAACAGGCGGACTCCGGCGTGAAACCCGTCGTTCAAATAATCGCAGGCCCGTCCACTCCAACAACACCACGTTGCTGTCGTGCAGCCCAACAGACCGCAGGATTGACCGGTGCACCGACTTTCTTCTAGAATTGGCGGCCTGTCCTACTAGCCAGAGGGAGAGGTGCTGGAGTGGCTGAACAGGGCTGCCTGCTAAGCAGTTACTCGGGGTGACCTGGGTCGGGGGTTCGAATCCCCCCCTCTCCGCCAACCTTTTCTTTCTGCCAAAGCAACTCACTGGACCAGCGGGTCCCTCTTCCGGCCATACTTCCCAAGCAGGGGTACAAAGGTGCACCGGTCTCCTTGATGCTTCCGGAAACCCCCAGGGGTGTGTTCTACGACACTCAAAATCTGGGACGGGCCATCGTCCAGCGGGATTATCAGACGGCCGCCTTCGGCCAACTGCCCTAGTAGAGGGTCCGGAATCTTGGGAGCCGCTGCCGAAACAATGATCGCATCGAAGGGGGCTTGCTCCTCCCATCCAAGCGTTCCGTTCGATAATCGAACATTTATTTTGCCGTACCCCAAGCGCTCCAAGCGAGTCTCGGCTTGCTCGGCAAGCTCCGGAATCCGCTCGACCGTATACACCTCGGATCCCAGCTCCGCCAGAATTGCGGCCTGATATCCGCTGCCCGTCCCCAATTCCAGAACGCGCTCACCCGGACCGGTGTTCGCTTGCTGCACCATGACCGCCACTATATATGGCTGACTGATAGTCTGGTTGTAGCCGATGGGCAGGGGCCCATCCCGATAGGCCTGGTCCAGTAAATCCGGCGGCACGAATTTGTGTCGTGGCACCTTCAAGAAAGCGGATAGCACTCCTGGATCTTGGATTCCGCGGCTCTTCAGCTGAGTCTCCACCATGCGCTTGCGTTCGAGGCGATACGGGCTATCCGCTTCCATGTCGATTCCTGAGTTGCTGCCACCTACGGCCCACCAGAATTCTGAGTTTTCGGGTTTCCTGGCTAGCTAGCCTCGAGTGGCAGGAGATGAGTTTCTTCTCAAGACTCCCGAGGCCGTCCTCTGAACCAACTTCCCCCAGTTCTCTTTTCAACTGATAGAACGTTGGAGAATACTCGCCCCGAATCTCCTCCAGAGAAAGGAACGACTTTCGGTGCACCGGCAAAAGCCCGTGTTGCCGGATTGCCCTCTGGTGCTCGGGGGTGCCGTAACCCTTGTGCCGGCCAAACCCGTACTCCGGGTGCCGCCGATCAAGTTTGCGCATCAGGGCATCTCGGTGGGTCTTCGCCACAATGGAGGCTGCAGCAATGGAAAAACTAACTTGGTCGCCCTTTCTAAGCGCACTCTGGGGGACATCGAGCCCAGGGATAGATCGCGCATCAACGAGGATGTGTTCCGGGAGTACGGGCAGATTTTCGACTGCGCGCTTCATGGAAAGCAACGCCGCCTGATACACGTTTAGCTGATCGATCTCGTCCACATCTGCTAGCCCAATCCCTACCCCTAGTGCTCGCTCAGAAATGACGGGCGCCAAGCGCTCACGCTCCTTTTCTCTCAGACGCTTCGAGTCGTCGACACCTTCAATGGCGGCTCCTGGCGGGAAGACCACGGCGGCGGCAACGACCGGCCCGGCGAGAGGCCCTACCCCTACCTCGTCGACTCCCGCAATAGAACTGACTCCCGATGCCCGCAGCCTGCGCTCCACGCTTAGCAGTGACCGTAAGCGGGACCGCTCGATTCGACTGGTTTCGCTTCTTCTCCTGATCTGCCCGCCGAGTTTCCGAACACTAGCCCGGGGATCCTTTTCCATTTTCCTCAGCATCCCCCGCGGAATGGGTCGGCCGCCATCGACAAGGCGCTGTCGAATCTCGGCTACGGTCCAACCTATCTCCACATCTTCCGGATCTATACGCAGCATGTTCTCGGGGCTTTGGCTTTCTATTATAATGTCCCTCTGTGCAAATCGAAACCATAGGTTTGGTCGGCCTTGGGCGCTTCGGGAAGATGGTCTATCGCTATCTACCCCGAGGAAACTACCTGCGAGTTTACGACTCTGATCCGACCAAACTAGAAGGAATCGCCGAGGCTTCCAGTTTTCAGGACGTCATCGCCTCGCAGCTGTTGATTCTCTGTATTCCCATCTCGGCGATCGAGCCTACCTGTCGTGACATGGCGCCCCGCCTTAAGTCAGGCCAGGTGGTACTCGATACCTGCAGCGTCAAGGAAGCACCGTTGTGCTCTCTGCTGGCGCTTCTACCTTCCTACGTCGAAGTCCTGGGAACCCACCCTCTTTTTGGTCCTGACAGCGCCCGGGAGGGCATCGAGGGTTTGAAGATCGCGCTTTGTCCGGCACGTATTCGTACAGAGACATACCGGACAATCCGGAATCATCTTGAAGCTCGGCGATTGGTAGTAATCGAAACCACCCCCGAAGACCATGATCGGCGCATCGCTCAGAGTCAGGCGATCTTCCATTTGATCGCCCGGGCCATCAAACAGCTTGGGTGGGGAAGACACCCCATCTCCACACCTGGGCCTTCTACCTTTTATCACTTGGTGGAGAGTGTCCAGCACGACACAGATCAATTGTTTCAGGATCTGGAACGTGAAAACCCCTACGCGGAAGAGTGTCGGCGGCAGTTCATCGAACGGCTTGGACTTGTCCATGAAGAGCTCAGCCGTACGCTCCCTCGCAGTGAGGGATCTCGCTAGGTGTCCTGCTTCGAGATCGGGCATTACCCACAGCTGGGGCGGGGCGGCCCCGATCGATGACTGACGGCTCTTTCTCTAGTCAGGCCAGACTTTTCCTCTTGGGGCGCTGCGGTTGGGCTCTCGTTTGGATGATCGGCTCACTGTTGCGCTACCGGGTCGAGGGTTGGGAACACGTCGAGCAGCTGAAGAAGGACGGCACTCCGGCAATTCTCAGTTTCTGGCACAATCAGATCTTCTACGCCACTCATTTCTGGCGTTTCCGGAACATTTCCGTCATCACCAGCCCTCATGGTGACGGCGACTACATCGCCCGCATCATCGAAAAGTTTGGATACGTGGCAGCCAGGGGCTCCAGTACTCGGGGAAGTACCAGGGCGCTGCTCGAGCTCAGACGTCATTTGCGAAGAGGTGGAGACGTCGCATTCACAATCGATGGCCCCACAGGTCCCTTGTACCAGGTCAAGCCTGGTCCAATCTGGCTATCTCAGAAGACAGGTCATCCCATTGTCCCCTTCCACATCGAGCCCAAGAGTTTCTGGCATACCCGGAGCTGGGACGGATTTCGGATACCGAAACCTTTTTCTCCGGCTCTGGTCAAGATAGGCCCTCCCTTCACGGTGCCTCCCGATGCTAGCGGCGAGGATTGGGTCCGGACCTATCAGCAAAGCATGGACACCCTGAAAGAGTACTGCGAAGCCTACGACTGGTCAGGGTCCAGCGTAGAATCCAGGCGGCCCCTTTAACCCTCAGTCGGGAAGAGAAAGGGGACTTGTGGACTACCTGGAAGTGATCAGCACTGGCCTCTCAAAGACGACGATCTTCCAGGAGGGAATCTCGAGCAACACCAGCCTGAGATGGTATTCACCCGGGGGCGCGAAGAGTTTATTGCTGTAAATGATTCCTCGCCCTGCCTGAATCTCTTTCGCCGAGAGTGAAGCACGAAAGAACTCACGTAGACGCACTACTTCGTTGCCGGCAGAATCGACCAACTGGCCAATGATCCCCAGTTGTGCCCGAACGCCACCCTTTTTTCCCCTTGAGAGGGTGAAGGGGCTTATCTTGATTCTGAACGGGAGCCCAACGCCGGACGCACCTTCCCGCTTGGATTTGAGGATGTCAATCTCCGCGCCAATCTCGTTGAAGTCTCTGTTCGCATAGCCCGGCATTTCCGCGTTGGCCTGGCTGTCGAACAGGGCCGCGATAAACTTTCTCTTAACCTGGAGCAAGTCGGGAATCTGTTTAAAGGGGTCCGATGCCTGCATTCCCGGCACACCCACATCAATCCTTATCTTTCCCAACTCTTTTTCCTGGAGAACGCGATCGCTGTAATACCCGATCGTGTAGAGATTTCCGAAGATGTCGTCATTAATCTGCGCCAGAGTGGAGTCGAAGTCGAGGATGGTTTCGAGTCCGCTGAAATGCTTTCCTCCGGTCGCCTGGGAAAGCCTTCCAAAGGCAAGCTTCTTCTCGTCCGCATCTTCATCAACAGCATTGGCGCTTGAGGGAGAGGGTCCGATGTAGAGCGTTGCAGCGGACGGAACCAGTATTGTGTAAATGGTGATTTTGCCGCTGCGGGCCAGTGCTGCGGTGCGGTCAGACTTGGTGTACTCGTCGTCCATGCCGTCTGAAACAATGATGAGTACCCTGCCATCGTCGGCCGCCGCCTTCTTGTTGAGACTCGCGATCAAGTCTTCTGCAGAGTCGTAGATTGCAGTGCGGCCTAGGTGCCGGCGCGCTGCCTGGAAGGCTTTCCCCGCCATGTCCCGGTGGTCGGTGAAATCCTGGAACTGGATCAGTTTGTCGGTGAAACCAAAGACTCCGACTTGGGTGAAGTTGTGTACGTTATCCAGGAAGGTCTGCGCCGCAATGATCTCCTCGGCTCTGGTCGCGAAAGTGCTCCCGCTGACGTCCAGCAAAAACGCCAGCCACAATCGGGTAGGCTTGCGTCCGGAACTCTTGGGGGCCTCAAACAATACCACCTCGCGAGGAACTCCCTCCTCCAGAACTCGAAAATCCTTCTCCGCTAAAGTATTTGCAAACTGCTGTTGCGCGTCCTTTACCGTAAAACGCAGCATGACCAGGTTGACATCCACCCGAATCGGGTCCTCCTGCACCTGGGCATCTTCCTGCTGTGCCTGACTAGCTCCCTGACCAAGGACAAGCACGCCCAGATAAAAGCTGAGTAGAATGGCCCCTGCGAGGTATTTGGGAGTATCACTTGAGGTTCCTCCGAGTCCGCTCTGCGTCAGTCTCATTCCCCGTTGCTCCTCACCAGGGCCAAGAACTCTAGACGCGATCGCTGATCCTCGCGGAACTTGCCCAGCATCGCCGAAGTCGTCACTCGCGTTCCCTGTTTCTCCACTCCGCGCATCATCATGCAGAGATGCTGCGCCTCTATGACAACCGCCACCCCCTTGGGCTCAATCTTGCTGTTCAGCGTCTGTGCAATCTCCTGGGTGAGCCGTTCTTGAACCTGGAGCCGCCGTGCGAACATCTCCACGATCCTGGGAATCTTGCTCAAGCCGATCACTCTATCCGAGGGAAGGTAGCCAACGTGACACTTGCCGAAAAAGGGTAGCAGATGGTGCTCGCAGAGGCTGTAGACTTCGATGTTCTTTACGATAACCATTTCGTCGCAGGCCACCTTGAAGAACGCTCCGTTGAGGAGGCTGTCAACATCGTCCTGGTACCCCTTCGTCAGAAAGCGAAACGCCTTGCTCGCGCGTTCTGGGGTGCCCGCCAATCCCTCCCTTTCGGGGTCCTCGCCCAGGCGGGCCAGTATTTCCTTGATCAGGTCATCCATTCGAGCGTGCCTCCGTTGCTGTTCGATTCAGCCTGCTTTACTTCCATCTCCAGTATATCAAGCGCCTTCGGGTTGGCTGGACAGCGCTTCGAACAGTCTCTTTTCGCGAGTCCGGGGTTGCCTGTGGCGTGCCCCCTGGCAGAGAACGAACAACCTCCAGAACAATCAGAATAATTAGCCAGGAGGCCAGCCCAGGCGGCGGCCGGCGAGCAGGTGAATGTGCAGGTGAAACACAGTTTGCCCGGCGCTCGCCCCATTGTTGATAACGATTCTATAGGCAGCCGCCACTTCCTGTTCGCGAGCGATCCCCTGCGCAACTAGCATCAGGTGTCCCAGCAACTCCTCGTCTTCGGGAGTCGCCTCGTGGAGCGTAGCGACGTGCTTCTTTGGGATCACAAGAATGTGGCACGGTGCCTGGGGGCTAATATCTCGGAAGGCCAGCGCCAATTTCGTCTCAGCTACGATATCCGCCGGTAGCTGTCGGGTGGCAATCTGACAAAACAGGCAAGCCTTCATGGACTTGAGTCAACTCCTATCCAAGCCAAACACGGCGCAACGATCGATCCCTGCGAGATCCTTTCGGGTACTGAGATGGCTCCATCCTAGTCCTGCCGCCAAATTACAAACCTTTTGCTTCTGCCCGTGGCCGAGTTCGAGGACGAGCCTTCCCTCTTCTCGCAACACGCCCCTTCCTCCGGAAAGAAGGAGCTCGTAAACTTCCATCCCGGTGGGACCGGCGAACACCGCTCCCTGGGGCTCGTACTCCAAAACCGACTTCTCCACCCACACCTTCTCGGAGATTCCTACGTAGGGCGGATTCGAGACGATCAAATGGTAGCGATCCCTGCCTTGTGCCAGGGGATCCGACGGGTTTATTTTCTCGAACCGGATACGCTTAGAACACCCATGGAGTTCTGCGTTGCTCGCCGCCACTTTCAACGCTACTCGCGACACATCGGTCGCGGTGACAACCGCCAGGGGTAACTCGCAGGCGAGACTCACAGCAATGCAGCCCGAACCCGTCCCGGCATCCAGCACCTCGCCTGCTTCGGCCCTCATTTTGGCCAGCAACTCGAGGCTGACCTCAACCAGTAGCTCTGTCTCTGGCCTCGGGATCAAAACACCGGGTTCTACCTTGAACTCTCGCCCGAAGAACTCCTGCTCTCCCCTCAGATATTGGGTTGGGTAATGTCGCCCTCGCTTCAGCAACCATTGCTGGATACGTCTTTGCTGATCTGCGGACAAAGGCTCTTCGGGATGAGCAAACAAAAAAGCGCGATCGCGACCCAGGATCGATCGGACGATCACCTCCGCATCCCAGTGAGGATTGGGAAGTTGGTGTTTACGAAGATAGGCGGTACCGTACGTGACGGCGCTGCCTATCGTCTGACACTCCTTCGAGCTCAATCGGTGATCAGGTTCCACCAAATATTAAGCTATCTTCTGCTCTTCCATCGCGCCCTCTTGCTCGGATGTTTCCAGAGCATCGATGATCTCGTCCAGACCGCCCTGAAGAACACCCTCCAAACGGTGCAGCGTCAGTCCAATACGGTGGTCCGTGACCCGGCTCTGGGGGAAATTGTAGGTCCGGATTTTTTCGCTTCGGTCCCCAGTCCCGACCATGGCACGTCGCGTTTCCGCGATCTCATCCTGCTGCTCCCGCAAGGCGACCTCATACAATCTCGAGCGAAGCACTTTCATGGCTTGACTCTTGTTCTTGATCTGCGACTTCTCATCCTGACAGGTAACGACCTCGCCAGTGGGGAGATGCGTGATTCGGACTGCGGAATACGTCGTGTTCACCGATTGCCCCCCGGGTCCAGAAGAACAGTAGGTGTCTATTCTCAGGTCCTTGGGCTCTATTGCAACCTCGACTTCATCCGCCTCCGGTAGGACGGCGGTAGTAACAGCCGAAGTGTGCACACGGCCCTGGGTCTCGGTTTCAGGAACGCGTTGTACCCGGTGCACTCCACTCTCGTACTTCAGTCGGCCGTACACCTGCTTTCCTTCAAGTGACGCGATGATCTCTTTAATGCCGCCAACCGATGAGGGGTGCACCGAAAGAACCGCGACTTTCCAACCCCTTGACTCGGCATATCGGGAGTACATGCGGAATAAATCCTGGGTGAAGAGAGTAGCCTCGTCGCCCCCGGTGCCCGCCCGGATCTCCAAAATGGCATTCTTCTGATCGTTTGGATCTGTGGGAATCAAGAGGGTCTTCAACTCTTGCTCGCACTCCTTGCGGCTCGTCTCAAGGACGCCAATCTCATCCCGGGCAAGTTCGAGCAGATCCTCCTCTGACTCCACTTCGATGATCTGACGCGCCCCTATAAGCTGCTTTGATATCTGCTTGTATTGCCGATACTTGTCAACGACTTCGCGAAGATCCGAGTGAGCTTTGCCCGTATCACGAAGCCTGTCAGGGTTGGCGGTAATCGATGGGTCGCCGAGCTCATGAGACAGCTCTTCGTACCTTGCCTCCAAGGTCTCCAATTTCTCAAGCATGGGTAGGGAGGGTTATTGGGTCAGGCCGTACTTCTTCTGGAAGCGCTCGACTCGTCCTGCAGTGTCCACGAGCTTCTGTTTCCCAGTGAAAAACGGGTGGCAGCTTGAGCAAATCTCAAGGCGGATCTCACTGCCTTTGGTGGAGCGGGTTTCCCACTCTTCTCCGCAGGCACAATGGACCTTTACAACCTCGTATTGCGGATGAATTCCAGCTTTCATTTGCGGCACCCTTAGCTAAATTCAAATATCCGGAGCGGGTCTTACCACCAAAATGCAGTTTACCAGATCCCCGACCAAGAAGTCGAGTCGTGTGTCTTCGTAACTCTATCCTGGAACTTCATTTTGTTGCTTGAGTCAGAATGCTTGACAAGGGGTTGCCGGGCAGGATATAAGTCCCCCTTGCGTAATAGAGGATAGAGGTGTGATCGCCGATTAGACACGTTATCTTGGGCTTCCATATCAGTCTGGTTGGCCTAGTCAGCCTTTGAATTCCCCGCTTCAGGTGCGCTACGTTCTTGGTGTCTGCAGTCTCATCTCCACTCATTTCCGTGCTCCACTGAGCCACCCTCGGAGGACTTTGTTAGATGTCCATTACCACTGAAAACAAGAAGGCCGCCCCGTCTCCGGACACTCCAGAGGCAGAGGCGGTAATACCACCCACCGCTCCAATTATCGAGGACTCAAGTGATCTCGATTACGAGGCGCTGCTTGAGGCTTACGACACGAGTTTCAAAAACCTGGCGGAGGGAGAGGTGGTTTCCGGGACAGTTCTCAAACTTACTCCGTCGCATGTGATCATCGACGTTGGTTTCAAGTCTGAAGGGTTGGTCTCCTTAGCAGAGTTCCGCCAGAAGGATGGAAGCATTCAGATCAAACCAGGTGATGCAGTCGATGTTCTTCTGGAGAGCACCGAGACCTCAGAGGGGGGGGTTGTTCTCTCTCGGGAAAAAGCAGAGCAGATGAAAATCTGGGAAACCATCGAGCGTGCCTACGAGGATGAGTCTGTAATCACGGGTCGAGTTATCGAGCGCATAAAGGGAGGGTTCGCCGTCGACATTGGGGTCCGTGGCTTCCTCCCGGGATCCCAAGTTGATCTTCACCCGGTTAGGCACCCCCAGAACCTAAGGGACGAGGTGCTTCGGCTTCGTGTTATCAAGGTCAACAAGCGTCGGGGAAATATTGTTCTGTCTCGCAAAGCCGTCCTTGAGGAGGAGTACTCCAAACAGAAAGAAAAGACACTTCGTGGGCTCGAGGCAGAGTCCGTCACCAAGGGTATCGTCAAGAACATAACTGATTACGGTGCCTTCGTAGATTTGGGCGGTATCGATGGTCTACTACACATTACCGATATGTCCTGGGGTCGGGTCAACCACCCCTCCGATCTTTTCAAGGTGGGGGATGAGCTCGAGGTCAAGGTGCTCAAGTTCGATCGACAAGAAGAAAAAGTGTCTCTGGGGTACAAGCAGCTAACCGATGATCCCTGGTTGTCGGTTTCCTCTCGCTACCCTCGGAACACTCGAGTGCAGACGGCGGTGGTGAGCCTTACCGACTATGGGGCCTTCGTTGAACTGGAGAATGGCGTCGAGGGATTGATTCACATTTCCGAGATGACTTGGAACCGGCGGGTCAAGCACCCCTCAAAACTTCTATCGGTTGGTGATGAGATTGAGGCCGTTGTGCTTGATGTCGACCCCCAGGCACGCAGAATTTCTTTGGGCATGAAGCAGATTGAGCCCAACCCCTGGGACCTGGTCGGAGAAAGATACGCCGTCAACTCAATTGTCACAGGGAAGGTCCGTAATCTCACAGATTTCGGCGCCTTTATCGAGGTCGAGGAAGGAGTCGAAGGACTGGTCCATATCTCGGACCTGAGCTGGACCAAGAAGGTGAAACACCCTTCGGAAATTCTCAAGAAGGGAGATGAGGTATCGGCAGTTGTCCTCAGCGTCGATCCTGAGAATCAGCGCCTCTCTCTGGGCACCAAACAGATGGAGCCCGACAAGTGGGAGGAGTTCTTCTCCCAACACCAGACGGGTGATTTGATCTCTGGCACGATCGTCCGCCTGACCACCTTCGGTGCCTTCGTCGAACTGACCGCAGGGGTCGAGGGCCTGTGCCACGTTTCCGAGTTCGACAGTAAGCGAATTGAGGATCCGGAGAAGCACTTTGAAGTGGGTCAGACGCTTGACTTCAAAATCATCAAGCTCAGCCTCCTGGAACGCAAAATAGGCCTGTCTGTCAGGGCGCTCAAGGACGAGACGACAGAAAAGGAACCCTCCTGGTCGTACACACCGGAGGTTGCAACAACTTCGATCGGTGACATCGCCGGGAGGGAACTCGACGAACTAAAGAAGAAGGCCGAACAAGCCGACGAATCCACGAAGGAGGAAGGGTCCCAAGATGACGAAGGCTGAGCTGGTGGACGATGTCGCGAGAAACTCAGATCTGAGCAAAAAGGATGCCGAGGTTATTGTTCAGACTGTTTTGGACAGCATTATCGAGTCACTCAAGTCCGGCACCAAGGTAGAGTTGCGTGGCTTTGGGAGCTTTCGCCTGCGTTCCCGATCCGAGCGTAAGGGGCGTAACCCCAAAACCGGGGATCAGGTTCATGTGCCCGCAAAAGAGGTTCCCTATTTCAAGCCGGGGAAGGAACTGAAGGAGCTTATCAACTCCTAAGGGTCTGCGTAAGAATAACTTGGTAGGATTGACGTTCGGATTTGCACCAGATTTGGCCGCGAACGATTGAGCGAAACCGCAGGCGTAGCCCGGTCTACGTTGAGGATTTCACGATTGCGTAGCGGCCCGAAGATGGTGTGAAGATGAGATGCCAAAATGCCAAGTTGTTCTTGCGCAGACCCTAAGTTCCCACCGATCGGGCCCCCGGGCTTCTGACCCATAACCTAGGATGGACCACCTTTGGGCCCCATGGCGTTTTCCCTACATCACCTCGACCAAGAACCCATCTGGGTGTGTTTTCTGTTCGATTCTTGCAGCTGAGCAAGACCGTGAAAATCACGTTTTGGCTCGGCGGCGCCACAACTTCATTGTTCTTAATCGCTTTCCCTACACAGCTGGTCACCTTCTCGTGGTTACCCGTCGCCATGTGGGCTCTTTGTCCGAGGCCACCTGTGTCGAGATCGAAGAAATGGCTCATCTTTCGCGGGATTGTGAAATCTTCCTGCGTCGCGCTTACAACCCCGACGGCTTCAATGTAGGCCTAAACATCGGACAAAGCGCCGGTGCGGGCATCGCCGGGCATCTCCACATGCACGTTGTGCCTCGTTGGATTGCTGACGTGAACTACATCAGTGTTCTAGCCCAGACCCGGGTAATACCCGAAGATCTGCAGACCACCTACAAGAAACTACTCCCTTTCTATGAGCCGACCTCGCCGCCCACTGGAAATCACCCAAAACGTTAAAAAACACCACAAAGCGCCTCTTGGCTTTGGCTCCTCGTTTGACCCCAAAAGCGTCGCCTCTTCGGAAACTCCCGCCTGCACAGAGAAACCGCCGTTCTTGTTTACAGACTCTCATGTGGTTTCTTAATGTCTCTCCTTAAACTTGCTCCTTGGTCGCCTCTTTCTTTCGTTTGGTGGGTTCGTAACATCCTGCATCTTCGCTTCTTGGCAGAAAAGCCCTTCCTTCCCCATCACGGTGCGTGATACTTTTTGCATCGTTGCTTGGGAGAGGCTTGGTGCTCTAACAAAAGACCCGCGTCGATTTTTTCACGGGGTGTGGAAAAACTATGGGAATCCCACGGGCCTTTCCTGTCGTTGACACCAGTGGTTCCTCTTTTTCTGTCACCGTTTCTTGTTCCTGGTTGGGGCCTCGTATATGCATGCTTGGGATTGTGTTCTGTCATCTGTCGAGAAGCGGATCTCGCCTCAAAACTTCGATTTGTGGTTTCGCCCCACATCTCTTGCCGAGCACGATCTTGCTCTTAAAAAGCTTCTTGTTCGTGTTCCAAACAACCACTTTAAGTACTGGCTCGCTCAAAACTACAGTGTGACTATTCGTGATTCGCTGGAAGAGGTTTCCCTTGACCACCTCCAGGTTCTTTTTATTGTGGGCGAGAGGGATGAGGACTCCCTGGCTCTGGGTGAGGTGGCTTCGGGTGCTCCGAACTTCACTAAGCCTTCGAAGGACGCTCCGGCCTACAATCTGAACACCCGTTATACTTTTGGCTCGTTCGTTGTCGGTCTAAGCAACCAATTGGCCCATGCCGCCTCCATCGCAGTCGCCGAACAACCCTCTAAGGCCTACAACCCTCTTTTTCTCTATGGTGGTGTCGGCCTCGGGAAGACCCACCTGATGCACGCGATCGGTCACTCGGTGAAGATCGTGTACCCCCAGACCAACCTCGCCTACATCTCCTCTGAGCACTTCATGAACGAGCTTATCAATGCCATCCGCTACGATCGAACCCCTGCCTTTCGCGAGAAGTACCGTAACATCGATGTGCTTCTGATGGATGACATTCAGTTCCTGGCGGGGAAGGAACGAACCCAGGAAGAATTCTTTCATACCTTCAACGCTCTCTACGACGCCCAGAAGCAGATAGTGATCTCGAGTGATTCATCGCCTCGCGACATCCCTACCCTGGAAGAGCGACTCCATAGTCGCTTCGAGTGGGGCCTTATAGCGGACATTCAAACGCCGGACCTGGAGACGAAGGTTGCCATCCTTCGTAAGAAGGCCGAGCTACATCGTATCCCGCTGCCGGACGATGTGGCCTTCTTCATCTGCAGCAACACCAAATCAAATATTCGAGAACTCGAAGGGGCCCTTATTCGCTTAACCGCGTATAGCAGTCTCACTGGTGAGAACATCTCTCTGGACCTTGCTCAGTCCGCACTCAAGAACCTTACCGAATCAAGCTCTCGTGTTATTACGTCGGATTTTGTGCAGCGGGTGGTTGCTCGCCACTTTTCTCTCAAACCATCCGATTTCAAAATCAAAAATAATTCCCGGAGTGTGGCCCTACCTCGTCAGATCGCGATGTTTCTCAGCAAGAAACTCACCGGCAACTCGTTGCCTCAGATAGGTAGAGATTTTGGAGGCAGGCACCATACCACCGTTCTCCATGCAGTCCGCAAGATCCAGGATCTGCGCTTGAGAGACCCGCAACTCGAAAAAACCATTAACAAGCTAACTGATTCAATTACATGACCGTACGGTGGTTTTCCACGTCTTCTTCATCTGATTCCTCTGGATCAATATTTTTCTATCTCTTTTCCTGAAACATACACAGCTTCAACAGAAACCATCCACAGGTTCTCTTTTCCAGAAGATGATGAAAACAAAGACTCTTTCACTCCAATCACAGAATCCACAAACCCTACTACTACATCTAGGATAAAAGGATTTATTTTCTACCAATAGGAGTACTCTTCCATGGATGTCATCCTTTCTCGTACAAACCTGTTTAAGGAGCTTCACTACATAAACGGAATAGTCGAGCGCAAAACGACGGTTCCTATCCTTGCGAATGCTTTGCTCGAAACAGTAGGAAATATTCTGAGGATTACCGTCACCGACCTCGATGTAACACTCCGATGCAGTTGCGAAGCTGAGGTGAAAGTAAGCGGGACACTAACTGTTTCAGCCAGAAAACTGTTCGACATCGTTCGATTCGCATCGGAAGGTGCCATAATTCATATAAAAGAAAATAAAGACGAATGGTTGGAAATAAGTTACGACCGATCGCGCTTTAAATTGGCGACACTTTCCAAAAGCAATTTTCCTGACATAGGTGAGTTCAAAGGAAAAACGGTGACTCTGAATTCGGTAGTGGTACGAAACATGATAAGCAGATGTGTTTTCGCCATTACGCAGGAGGAAAGCCGATACACCTTAAATGGTGCGTTGGCAGTAATGAATCGTGGAGGGATGACACTGGTAACCACAGATGGGCACCGTCTCGTTCTTGTTAGGCGGGAATTTGATTTATCGTCAATTGGGGACGAGGTTCGGGTGCTAATACCCAAGAAAGCACTAATTGAGGTGTTAAAGCTGCTCGGCGAGCCGGTAGCAAGTTTGGAGTTTGGTATCGGTGAGAAGCAGTTGTTCTTCAAGATAGGTGAACGCCTGTTGACCTCCCGGATTTTAAGCGGGGAATTCCCTAATTACGAGATGGTTATTCCGAAGGAGAACGACCGAAGAATCGTGGGAAGAACGGCCGATTTCATAGACAGTCTCAGGCGGGTATCGGTTCTAGCGGACGAACTTACCCACGCGGTGAAACTTTCGTTTAGCGAGGGCCAAGTGGAGCTATCGTCGACCAACTCCGAGGTTGGTCAGGCGAAGGAGACGATCGCCGTTGAATACGAAGATGAGCCTGTGGAGATGGGGTTCAATGCTCAATATCTGCTGGACTTTCTCCTTGTTTTAGAAAGTGAACAGTTCGTGTTAGATCTACGAAATTCGGAGACCCAAGGGCTACTTCACCCCCAAGAGGACGGGGGATATCTACATCAGTATGTAATCATGCCGATGAGTATCTAGCCCCAAAACAAGTAGATGGAAGTGGATGAAACCACGTGTAAACACCTGAAATTCCAGACCTGACGGGTATTCTGGAGTTCGACAAAGAATCTTCAGAGAGGGCCGAAAGGAGGCATTTCAGGTGAAGAAAAAGCATAGCGAAATCCTCCGAAAACGGAAAGCAGAGGTGGCCACTCGGTTGAACCCCAGCTGGAACGGTCAAACTCGGAAAACGGTCCTTTCGTCCGACGGGATCAGCTACGACGGGCAGTGGGGCTACGCGCCGCTGATCGTGACGCTGGGCCAGAGGGGCGAAGTGCTCTATGCCGTCAACCGCTCGGGCAACCGACCCTCTCAGGAGGGA
>Ga0310121_10000201_pt1 | contig 64403 bp, 62 predicted proteins | sample CB27_Tmax_986_MG_FD_203504 | JGI IMG/M metagenome (GOLD analysis project Ga0310121, IMG submission 203504) | Marine microbial communities from Western Arctic Ocean, Canada - CB27_Tmax_986 | ecosystem: Environmental > Aquatic > Marine > Oceanic | place: Canada: Western Arctic Ocean | collected... | reverse complement strand
AAGCTGGGGATGGCGATAATGATCACGCTCACGATGCGAATGGTGTGGTCCACGAACCCGTTCTGCCGCGCGCCCGCGATCACCCCGAGGGGAATGGCGATCACCGCCTGGAGGAGCAGAGTCAGGACCACGAGCTCGAGCGTGACGGGAAACCTCCGCTTGAGCTCCTCAGAGATGGGGATGTCGGTCACGAACGAATTGCCGAAATCCCCCTGCGCCAAGTTCCACGTCCAGTCCCACCACGCCTGGAGCGCGGGCTTGTTCAGCCCCAGCTGCTCGCGCAGCGCGTCCGCACGCTCGGGCGTGTAGCCGTCCTGTAGGCGGGCGTCGACGACGTCGCCGGGCGTTGCCCGCATGATCATTGCGGTGCCGAACGAGAGGATGAACAGGGTTACCGGGATGAGCAGCAGCCGGCGGATGATGTAAACGGTCACACAGTGCCAGCCCGCTCGTTCAGGAAGGCGGTGACAACCTCAGTCGTGCGGTCGAGCTGCTCGGCCTGGGGGATATGTCCCGCTCCAGCGATCATCTCCACATGCGCGTCCGCCAGCGCCTCCGAGAACAGCCCAGCATAAACGGGGGGCACGAGGCCGTCCTGCTCGCCCCAAACGAGCAGAGTTGGGGCCTTGATGCGGTGGAGGCGCTTCTTGAGGCCCTTGTCGGGGATGGGCCAGACGAACTTGCCGGTGCACGCCAGCGACCAGGTCGTCCGTAGCGCCGCCTGGATCGCGGTCTCTTCGTCGGCGGGCGGCGCGGCCATCAGCTGCGCGGCCGGCCCTTCCGGGTCGGCCCAGAGCAGCGGGCCCAGCGCCTGGGGAGAGGTGATCATCCAGTTCTTCACCGGCGTCTCGTCAATCCAGAGACCGACGGGATCGATGAGGACGAGCTGGCTGACGCGTGCAGGATTCGAGGCGGCCACCTCGGCCGCGACCATTCCCCCGAACGAGTGCCCGACGACAGCCGGGCTCTCGAGCCCGAGCTCGTCGAGGACCTCGTAGTAGGAAAGGACAAGATCCCAGAGGTTGTCGATCGGCTTGATCGCATCCGGCAGCCCCGGGCTCGTGCCGGGGTGCTCGGGCGCGTAGACGGTGAAGGACTCCGCCAGCCGATCGAGGAACGGATCCCAGACCAGTCCCGTCGCTCCGTGGAAGAACACGAGGGGCGGGCCGTCGCCGGCCACGAGGGCACGCGACTGGACCTTTCCCTGCCACACGCGCGTCTCGCGTTCGCTCACGGCCGCGGGCACTATGAGCCGCCCGCTACCGCGACGGCGTCGCCGGCCGGCAGCTCACGCTTACCGCGCAGCTTCTTCGGCCACCAGCGGTTCTCCCACTCGTCGTCCCAGTGATCCCGCACATAGGGAAGTACGTCCCGCGCGGTTATCTCGATGTTCTTCATGGTCAACTCGTGGGGCATCGAACCGATCTGCAGGAGGAGCATGAGGTTGCCCACGCGCAGGCTTTTGATCAGCTCCTCGAGCTGATCGCGAACCGTGGCCGGCCCGCCCGAGATCACGAACTGATTCTCGACGTAGTCCTTATAGGTCCAGTCCTCGGTCTGCCTCCGGACCGCGTCTTGCGGCGAGATACGCCGTTTGAGGGCGTTTTCGAGGCTGCGGTAGTCCTGGTGGCCCGGCGGGGTGAACTCCGGCGCGATGTGCAGGGACTTCTCGAAGAAATACTTGATGTGCTTCTCGTAGTCCTTCTCCGCTTGCGCATCCGTCTCGGAGACGGCAACGAGCTGGAGGAAGCCGGCGCGGTAGGGGTTGAGCTCAGCGCCCCGCTCGTCCAGGAACTCCCAGAAGGTGTCCATCACGGCCTTGCCCCGAGCGTGACCGAAGTAGCTCAGGAAGCAGTAGCAGTGCTCGTTCTTGGCGGCGAACTCCCAGGTGCTGAGGCTGCCCATCCCCGGCACCCACACGGGGGGGTGGGGTTCCTGAATGGGCCGCGGCCAGAGGTTGACCATCGGCAGCTGCGTGTACTTGCCGTTGAAGGCGAACGGCTCCCGCGACTGCCAAGCCTTCAAGATCAGGTCGTGCGCCTCGTAGTAGCGCTCGCGTTGCTCGATGGGGGTGATGCCGTAGCCCACGTTCGCGTCCATCGCCGTGCCCAGCGGCATCCCCGCTACGAGCCGCCCGCCGGTGATGCAGTCCAGCATGGCGTACTCCTCGGCGATGCGGATGGGAGGGTTCGTGGTGGGGAGCGTCGCGCCCATCTGTACCAGCGCCACGTCCTGGCCTCGCGTCGCGCGCGCCAGCGCTCCGCCCATCACGTTCGGGCCGGGCATGAAGCCGTAGGCGTTCTGGTGGTGCTCGTTCACGCAAATGCCGTCGAAGCCGAGGTCGGCCGCGTGCTTGAGCTCGTCGAGCGTCCAGTTGTAGTAGTCGCCCACGCGCTCCGGCGTGGCCAGCTCGTGGAACGGGGGGTCGACCCACACCGAGTGGTACTTCTTCTCGAAGTCGTCCGGCAGCTCCCGGTGGGGCATGAGATGGAACATCGAGATCTTCATGAGTCCTCCAGGACCGTGGGCCGGGATCAAGCGTTTTCGGCGGGATCAACGCCGAGGTTCGCACGGACAGCGGGATTCGTACCCGGCTCGAGTCTCGCTGAACCACCTAGGACCGAAGGGCTCCAGGCGTCTCGGTGCTCACGCTAGGACCGCGTTCCGGAGGTGTCAATACGAGCCGAAGGCCACCCAGACGGAACGGGACAATTCTGGCCGGACCGGCCTCAGTCCCGCGCCCGCCGGGCCTCAACCAGCGTGTAGGGAAGACCGCCACGATCGCTCGCCGGTTCGCTAGACCCGTCCACGCCGGCGTTCACGAACCCGCGGCCCTCGGTCACAGTCGGCGAACCGCGCGCGCAGCCACGACCTACTGAGCCTATCCCCGCGGGGTAGGCCGACCTCTCGTCACGATCTTGAGAGAACGTCGGACGGTGAGCCGGTGGAGCTTGGCCGCGCGGTGAGGCACCGGGGGACAGCACGCGGAGCCACGTCCGCTTCGCATTGCCCGTTGCCACCCAGCCGGAGCTGAGCAGTCGCGCTGCAGCGGCTGCCGATTCCACCCCTGAGACCGGTGGTATTTCAAAACTCCATCCGCACCAACCCGATTGGGCTTGAAACACGACAACCGCCCAGTTGGACGCCTCTGGGCCACGAAAACCCCGTCCGCATTTATGCGGATCGGGTTTTGAAACACCACAGCCTGGTCTCGGCGGCGCTACTCGCGGTTCCGGGAGCGTCGGCGTACTACCGTGGTGGAGCCGTGACCTACACAGGGGTCGCGCGGGACACCTTCCTCGACCTCGACATGGCCGAGCACCCAGGGGTGCGGTCAAGCAGCGAGCCATATGCGCAGCTGATCGCCGCGACGATTCGGGGGCGGCTCGGCGCAACCTGGGGGATCGGCGAGACGGGCGCGGCCGGGCCTAGGGGGAATCCGTACGGTGACGCAGCAGGGCACACATGCATCGCCGTGGATGGGCCAACCGCCTACAGCGAGACGCTGGAGACGGGCGAGTCCGACCGGGAGGCAAACATGTGCCGCTTCGCGCGACGGACGCTAGAAGCCTTCGCGGAGGTATTGCGGGCGGGGGCATCGCCGGGCGCCGCGTAAGTGATCGTCCCGGCAGAGTCAGTGTTGCTCGCCAGTGGTCATCCAATGTCCACACGATGAAATGATCGTGTTGAATTTGGCTGGCTTGGAGCGACGGGCAGCCATTTGCGACCCTGTGGGCGCGCAGTCAGCCGGAAACGATGGCCTTCCAACGCCGGAGCAGCGCCTGGGAGGGGATCGGCCCAGCGATCTGGACAGGGACATGCGCCCGGCGCGCCCGGCATTGGGCCTCGCCTATGGTCACCGACAGCCGAGTCGAGCGCCCGGAAAGGGATCGTCCGAGCCAAGATTCGAACTCCGACCATAGGCTCCAAAGGCTACCGCTCGGCGGTAGCGCTTCGACTTGTCTCTCTGAATCTGGCAGGCAATCCCGTCAGACGGTCGTCGTCGGCAGTCCCATGGTCGGCACCCTCCGAGGAAGACCATAGGACTATATCGGTGGTGTTGACCGGGGGGCAACCCACGACCAAAGTCGACCGAACACGCGACAATGGGATTAGAAAGCTCCAGGTCGGCCGGACTCTCGCCACTCGGGCCGCGGCCCAATGACTGTTGTCCTAGGAGGCTCCGTTCAATCATCTGCCGGCGCTCGTGGTTGGACACATCCGGGTGCGGGTCTGGGGAGGGTAGGCCGTCGATCACGACGATCTTGCTCATTCTCCGCGGCAGCGCAGTGGCGAGCTGGAGCATCATGCCGCCGCCCTTGGAGTGGGCTATCACCGGAACGGGGTCGGGCGTCGTCGCATCGAGGACTGACAGCGCGTCTCGGACGTCGGCGTGCGAGGAATACAACGCTGCGTGCTGGGAGTCTCCGTGACCGCGATGGTCCCAGGCGACGACCCGCCAGCCCGCGTCCGCTAACAAAGGCGCGAACGCATCGAATTCCTGCAAAGTCTGAGCCGCCATGGACGAGGAGTACGGGAGGGGCTTCCGCATCGCCCCATTCACAGACGGCGAGAGTCCGGCCGTAGGAGCTGAGCCACCGGTGCCGGTCAGGCCGGCGTGCTCCGGGGTATGTAACCGTGAGTGCTAATTCAGATTCCAATGTTGCTCCAGGATGCGGTAACCGTGTGGTGTCGCAACGTTCGACGTAACGAGCGGTGCGTAGTTCGGTCTAGCGGACGGCTAATCGTCGAGCACATGGGCAGCGGGTACGTGGAGATGCACTGCCTCGCCCTCGGGCGGAAGAGCGAGCTTGCCGTGAAGCTCGAACTCCATGTCTCCGGCCGGCGTATCGACGTTGATTCGGGTCAAGGCGCCCTGGAAGAACTTGGAGCGCAGAGTGCCCGTCACGACTTGCGGTCCAGACGCGGCCACGATGGTGGCTTGCTCCGTACGCAGGAGCAGCTGCGCCGTGGATCGCTCGGTGTCTTCAGCTGGCCAATTGCCGACGGGTGTTTGCCACCAAGCACCATCAGGCCGAGGAATCGTGCTACGAACTCGGTTCGAGGGTCTTCGAAGATCCCTTGTGGTGTGCCGGTGAGGACGATTCTGCCCTCGTTCATCACGACGACATGGTCGGCGATGGCGAAGGCTTCGCCTTGATCGTGCGTCACGAAAATGGTCGGGACGGCAAGTCGGCCGAGGATCTCTCGCAGTTCAACCAGGAGCCGTTCGCGGAGGACTCGGTCCAGCGACCCGAGTGGTTCATCCAGCATCAGCACGGAAGGATTGGGCGCGAGTGTCCGTGCCAGCGCTACCCGTTGCCGCTCCCCGCCGGAGAGATTTTCCACGGAGCGCGACTCGTAGCCATCGAGCCCTACCAGCGCCAGAATCGCGGCGACGCGGGCGCCTCGTTCGCGCTTCGGGACGCCTGCGTGACGTAATCCAAACGCGACGTTTCCGGCCACGTCCATGTGCGGAAACAAGGCAAAGTCCTGGAACATCAACCCGATGCCGCGCTTGTGGGTGGGCGTCCCGGCTAGATCATGTCCGCTGAGTAGGATTGTGCTCGCGCCGGGGTTCTCAATACCGGCTATGAGGCGCAGAAGCGTCGTCTTGCCGCAGCCGCTCGGCCCTAGAATCGCCGTAGTTGCCCCTTGGGTGACGTCGAAGGAGATGCCGGTCACCAGCTCGCTGCCGTCGACGCTGAAACCCACATCACGGAGGGAGAGTGCCGCTTCAGACATCAAAACGTCCCCAGGTCGCGGAATCGCATCCTCTCAAGGACGAGGAATCCGGCGCTTGTGACCAGCATGAGGATCGTTGACATCGCCATCGCCTGCCCAAAGTGCAGGCTGCCCGGCTGTCCGAGGAGGCGGAAGACGGCGACGGGAATCGTGGCCCACTCCGCGCGGGAGATCAGAAGCGTCGCGCCGAATTCGCCCATGGAGACGGCGAACGCGAATACGGAGCCAACTATTATTGAGCGCCAGAGCAGCGGAAGTTCAACTTCGAAGAACACGCGGACGGGGTGGGCGCCGAGCGTCAAGGCCGCTTGGCGGAGGCGTGGGTCGAGGCCTCGCAGGCGGGCAGCAACGGCTCTGGCGACGAATGGGAAGGCAACGAGGCTGTGCGCGATGACTAGGATGATGGACTCGCCGCGCAGGTTCAGTGGCCGCGCGTCGAGCGTGACTAGCATGCCCAAGCCCAGGGTGATTGCCGAGACGCCGAGCGGGATGAGGAAGAAGGCCTCGACCGCCGCCCTTCCGCGCGCGATGCGGGAGGCGCCGTAGGCAGCGACCACCCCGAGTGGGACCGAGACCACCAACGTGCCGGCGGCGAACTTCAGCGAATTCCAGATGGCGGTTGCGGGCGCAATGAAGGTAACTTGCCCGCGGACGTTGTCATTCAGCGAGCGGTAGAACTCGAGCGTGTAGCCGTCCGCGCCGTGGACGGAACGCTCCGCCAGGGCAGCCATCGGCGCGAGCGTTGCCGCCAACATGAACACCGCCACACCGGCTACCAGGATCCATGCGCGCCCCTGAGGGCGGCGGGCGGCTTGTGCTGTTAGTCCTCCGGGGGCTGATTTGCTCTGCGCCCATGTGTAACTGGTTGTTACGACGAACGTGAACAGGATTTGAACGACGGCGAGGGCGGCGGCGACGGGCAAGTTGAACAGGAATGCCGTCTCCCGGTAGATGACGACTTCGAGGGTATCGAACGAGGGGCCGCCGAGGACGAGGACGACGCCGAAGCTGGTGAACGAGAAAAGGAACACGATCGATGCCGCGGCAAGAATTGGCGAGCGCAGCAGGGGCAGCGTTACGGTCATGAACGTCTGCAGCGGGCTTGCGCCCAAGGTGGCTGCGGCGTCACCGAAACGGCTGTCCAGGTTGGCCCAGTAGGAGGCGATGACTCGGGTGGCGAGTGCGAAGTTGTAGAAGACGTGAGCGGCCAGCACGATCCAGATGGTGTTCATCAGCTGGATCGGCGGCTCATCGAGGTGCAGGATGCTTTCGAGGCTGTCGTTGATGAGGCCGTTTGGGCCAAGAAGTGCTGTAAACGCGGCCGCAACGACGATGGTTGGCAGGACGAAAGGGACCGTCGCGATGGCTATCAATAGCGACTTTCCCGGGAACGTGAATCTGGACAGTACAAAGGCGCAGGGGAGGGCGACGGCCACGGTTAGGACCGTCGAGACTCCGGCTTGCCAGGTTGTGAACCAGAGCCGTTCGAGGTAATAGCGGTTTTCTATTAGCGGACGAAGGCCCTCGAGGTTGCTGCCGGAGCGCTCGAATGACTCTCTCAGGATGCCTTGAAGCGGGTAGAACAGGAACAACGCCAAGAACAGTGTCGGCGCTGCAAGGAGCAACGCTGTCGCCGTTCGGCCGGATGGATTGAGAGCCCTATTCACCTTTGTCCGTGGTCAGCGCAGGACCGCGTTCGTCCAGTCACTGATCCACTCGTCCCGATGCTTGGCTATCTCGTCATCGCTGATTTCCGCGACATCCACATTGACGCTGCCGAACTTCGTGAACGCTTCGGTGACGGTTGCCTTGCTATTTACCGGGAACACGCCCATGAAGTCTGGGAAGGCTGCTTGCGTTTCCGGCGAGAGCAGGAAGTCGATGAACTTCCCTGCGAGATTTGGGTTGTCTGCGTTCTTGAGAACACCGGCGTATTCAATCTGACGAAACACTGCGCCGTCCGGGGTGATGTTGCCACTTGGTGCGTCGTCACGAGGGGGCTCGGCGTAGAGCTGCTCGAACGCGGGGCTCGTGGAGTAGCTGAGGACGATCGGCTGGCTGCCCCCGTAGAGACTGAAATTCGTGTAGTACGCGGTCTCCCAGCCATCCGTGACCTGGATGTCGTTGTCCCGCATGGCCTTCCACCAGTCGAGGTAATTGTCCTCGCCGAAGTAGGCGACGGTGGTCAGCAAAAACGCAAGCCCAGGCGTTGACGAGGCGGGATTTTGGACGACGACCAGGCCCTTCCACTTCGGGTCCGTGAGGTCTTCCAGCTTTTGCGGAGGGTCAAGGTTGGCGGCCCCGAGGGCTGCAATGTCGTAGTTGAAATTGACGAAGCCGAAGTCCATCGGCGTGACGAGATTGCCCTTTACGCGGAACTCTTCGGGCACGTCATCAAGGAGGGCAGACTCGTAGCGTTGGAAGATGTCGTTGTCCAGGGCGCGGGACAAGAAGGTGTTGTCGACCCCGAAGACGAGGTCGCCTTCGGGGTTGTCTTTGGTAAGGATGACGCTCGTGAGCATGGTACCGCCGTCGCCCTTGGCGAGGATTGTCACGGTTGCGCCATTGTCGGCTTCAAACTGTTCGATGAGCTCTTCGGGGAGGCTGAACGAATCGTGGGTGATCAGCACGAGGTCTGAGTTGGCATCTTCGTTCGTACTGGAACCGTTGTCGTCTCCGCAGGCTGTAGCTAGGAGGCCTAGGAGCCCCATTGCAAGGAGCAGCAAAAAAGTGGATTTTTTCATACTTCCACCGCGTCCGGGACTTGATTTCTGGGAGCTCCGGGCACAAAAAAGAGCCCGGAAAAGCCGGACTCTTCGCACAAGGCGAAAACCATAGTCCGATCACTTTCCTACGCACGCATAAACGTGGTCAGGTTCAAGGGGTCTTTTCTCAGCCCTACGAGGGCACCCCCAGCGATCCCGAACGATCTCTCCCGCGAGACTACACCTTCGGCCCCTGAAGGGGCAAGACACCACTCTGTCACGCGCGACTACCCCGATTGCTTCCGCTGAGCTGTCCAGGCGTTCGCATACTGTGGACAGGGACTGGAGAGAAAGTTGTGGGCAGAGGGCAACCAACGTCGCATTTGACCTCCTCGATAGACGAGACGGGTGTGCCGCGCCGTACATACCTGCAGCTGATGTTGCTCGGGGCGATGATCCCGGCGGAGCTGGCCACGATGGTGAAGTGGTCCGCTCCCGCAGGAGCCTTGCTCCTTGGCGGGACCGTTGCGGCCGGTGTCAGCTCTGAGTTTGCGCCGCGCACATGGGCTCGGCTTCGCAGCACTGATTCGAATTTCGTGCCAGTGAGCAAGGAGGGCGAATCGCACAGTGTAGCCAGCCTCACCATGCGCTTCTCGGCTCCTGGCCGGGCTGGGCTAACGGCGTTCGCGCGTGACCACGGGCCTGGGAGTCCCTTGGTCATGAGGATCTTGGCTCCTCGCACCGGCACTGCGAGCGCGGCCAGATGGGCGCCCCTTTTCTTCTACTGAAGGCTGGGTGCGTGAGTCCGAGCGAAGCTTCGGGCGTGTTCATCGACCCACACGATGGCCGGATCGTGTGGGTGCGAGGAGCGGAGCGAGTGGCGGCTCGTGCGATCGTCCAGGCGGTGGCCCCTCACGACGAGCACGTCATGTAGGCCATCTCGTGTAGCTGGGATTCTCGTTCGCGATCGTGAGCGCGTGGGTCATTGCGAGCGAGCTCGCGCTCGACCCATATCGCGACAGGTTGTGTCGTGTTTCCGGCTTTCGCTTGCGTCACTGATGGGCGCACCCGTAGACCAGTCACGTGGAGGGATCGGCGTGGTCAGGGCTATGTGCGAGGAGTGCGGCAGCGCGGACGAAGACGCCATCTCTGGGGCCGACCTCACGTCCTGGATGATGGATGAGGAAGTCCGATCAGACGCCGGATGGAAGCTCACGGTCGACGAGGTCCTTTGCCCTACCTGTGCGCCTGGCCCACCGGCCTTGCGCGAGTTCGACCTGACGGAGATCCAGAACAGCATCGGGGGCGCGCTCGTTTCGCTTGCGGCGGAGGAAGCCGACCGGCGGCTTGAGGAGTCCTTCGGCAAGAGTGACGGCTAGTCCTTCCCAGGCAGGAACGTTTGTTCTAAAGTCCGCGTCCCATGACGCTACAACCGAGCCGCCCATCCTCGATCGTTGCCGCCACCGTGAGCTGGTGCTCACACCCCCCTCCTGACCAGCTGCGCGTCTTCGAGGCCGCCGGTAAGCCCCTGCCCGACCGGCGCTTGTGCGCGCTCTGCGGCGAGCTCCTGTACGTCCTGCGCGGCTAGGTGGACTTCGACCACCGTCACAAGATCCGGCGGCTGTACGTGTTGGGGTGCTACCTCCAGCGCGATGGCACCGTCCATTGGAAAGAGCGACGTCCGGGCGACGGGAGCGGACTCCGGCCCGGAGAGATCCGCTACGAGATCACGTTCGAGGCGCCGCTCTACTGGCGCACCTGGAAGGAGATCAGCGAGCGGCGGGGGTGGGGGAGCTAAGAGGTTCGCCTGTTAGAAGGAGTCGATGTCGTCCGTCGTCACGATCTCGTCCTCGAAGTCAGGGCCTATCGCGTAGTCCCATTCAGTTACCCTCCGCCTGGTCGCTCGACACTAGCACGGCCGCCTAGTGCCCCTCCAACTTAGATTGTGGGTAACGCAGTGCTCCCCCTGTCCCAGGCTTCCTAGAGAAGCACGAGCGGCTCCGAAGGGACGAGTTTTGTGAATGCCCTGGAACTAAGTTGGGGGGGCACTAGCCCCAGCGGGTGATAGGTCGGTCGCGCAACCTGGACCGAGATCATCTCACAGCGGGGGTCCTCACCGACGCGATCCACTCCTCTTCGGCCGCCTCGAGCGCATCCCGCTGGTTCTCCGGCAACCGTGAGCGGTCCCGGGACCCTTCCGGGCGAGCGACGACCTCAAGCTGATCCCAGTCAATTCGGCCGCGGAGCAGCACCAGGTGTTCCTGCTCCGGTTCGGGGAGCTTAAATACTCCGGTGTACGGCTGCGCTTCCTCGTGGAGGAAGAGGAGCTTGGCGCGCAGCCGATCGAATCCTTGACGGACATCAGGATGAACGAGCGCCTCGCCTAGCCACTCCCCCAGCTCCTTGAGCGCTCGCTCCGCCGCCTCAAGCTCCTGCCATCGGGACTCGATGGCAGTGCGCACCCTGACGCGGAGCCATTTGTGGAGCTCGGCCCAGGTTGCGGGCGGGTCCCCGTCCTCCCCGGTGTAGCTTCCCCACATCAACGGCAGGTCTCGTCGATGACCGATGTCCGGAGGCTTCCTGGTCGGTAACTCGATCGTTTCGTTCTTGCCGTGGCGCCGCCCGGCACCCTCCTCACGCACGCTCACCTTCCTTGCTCTGAGCGCCTTCGTCAGAACGTCGACGCGCCCCTTCAAGCCAGAGACGCTCTCCAGCCAGGCGAGCTCGACCTCGGCGAGCCGCACCCATTCTGTCCAGACGAGGGCGCACTCGTAGAACCCCGATGTCGCCTGCTCCAGGACCGCGATGATCTGATCGAACTCTTTGGCCTGGCTGCCCGGCATGTGCTCCCGCAACAGTTCGTTTGGCGTCTCGCTCGTGCACCACCAGCGGTACCAGATACGCGCCCGCTCCTTCGCGGTCAGGCCACTGACGGCCGAGTCCAGCCGCCGCTCGGCCACAGTGCTCACGCGAGCACTCCCTTCTTCGTGCTCCTGTCTGGGGTGGTCAAGGTCGCACACCGACGCTCCTGGCAGCACGTGCTCCCAGAACGCTTTCGATCGCCTCCAGTCGCTCCTCGAACTCCCGTACCTCGAGCAGCTTCGTCGCCGTCTGCGCGAGGTAGGCGAGGGTGCGCGCCCGCGCGACCGAGTTCTCGAGGCTGAGCGTGTCCGCGGCCGCGACCTCGACGAGCCGCCGAATCTGCTCGACTGAGCCAAGCCCCTCGAAGTCGTACGCGCCTCCAACGGTGTGCTCACGCCGGCGACGGAGGCCGCCCAACCTCCGCGCCTCAGAGGCTTCCTGCGCGTGCTCGGGGTCGTGCCAGAAGCAGTGCTCCCTCTCCCGGAGCGGCGCGGAACGGCAGGGAGTGCGGTCATCCTTCACGGCCGCGCACTGACGGGCGAGGACTACCATTCAGTACCTCTGCTTGTTCGGGGGCTAGGTACGGGGACGGCAGCAGCGGGCCGTGGGGCCCGCTGCTGCGCCGTCGTGGCTCCTGTCGGGTGGGTCAGCCAACCGGGACGAGCTCGTCCTCGACCTCGCGCGCATGCCCCTCGGGGCACAGGTCCGGCTCGGTCCCGGCGTCCACGAGGAACCCCTCCTGGCAGGCGGCGCAGTAGTACCTCACCTGCCCTTCGGGGACGCCGCGCTGATTCGGGAGCTTCCGCACCTGGCGCACGAGCTTGCCCTCGCCCTTCTCCTTCCGGGGCGCGGCCCTCCGACGGTCGGTCGGTTCGCCGTCTTCGCCCGCCAGGCTCCAGAAGCGCCAGCCGTTTACGGCCCCGCCCGTGATCGCCTTCGCCGCGGCCGAGGGGCTCTTGAACTCCCGGCCATCCTCGATCCGATAGCGGACGCCCTCGTCCGTCTCCACGACCTCGGCGCTGTAGAGCGTCTTCTTGTGGCGGGCGACCAGCTTGGTGCCCTTGGCGAGATTCCGGTCTTCGATGGCCATTCTTGCCAACCTCCGCTTGAAGCTGGCACGCATAGCTCACTCCACTCGCCGGCGAAGTCAACTCGCCAAGGGCCGGGCGGTTCACGCCTGCGCTCCCGCGTCGACCTTCACGGCCTTCTCGCCGGTGAAGGACTCCCAGCGCGCGACCACGATGTCGCAATAGTGTGGGTCCAGCTCCACGCCGTAGGAGACCCGTCCCGTGCGCTCCGAGCTGAGAAGTGTGGTCCCCGAACCGAGGAACAGATCGAGGACGATGTCGCCCGGCTGGCTGCTGTTCGCGATCGCCCGTTCCACCAGGGCGAGGGGCTTCATTGTCGGGTGCAGATCGGACTCGGCGGGGCGCTCGATTTCCCAGACATCGCCCTGGGCGCGGTCGCCGCACCAATGGTGGTTCTCGCCCTCGCGCCAGCCGTACCAGATCGGTTCGTACTGGCGCTGGTAGTCAGCGCGGCCCATGACGAAGCGGTCCTTCGCCCAGATGATGGTGTCGCTCCAGTGCCCGCCGACCTCCGCCAAGATGCGCGAAACGGAGGGCCACTCCTTCGTCGACATGCAGACGTAGAGCGCGCCGTCGACGTGGGCGAGGAGATTCGTCGCCCAGCCGTGGACGAACGCTTCCCACTGCTCGGGGCCCATCGCGTCGTTCGCGATCTTGCGGCGCTTCTTGCCGGCTCCACCGTGGTTGCCGTAGTCGACGTTGTAGGGCGGGTCCGTGAATGCGATCGCCGCCTTGGTGTCGCCCATCAGGCCAGCGACCTGGGCCGAGTCGGTCGAGTCGCCGCAGAGGAGCCGGTGGTCGCGGAGCTCCCAGATGTCTCCCGCCTTCGTCGTGGCGGCTGTTTTCTGCGCGTCTTCGATCGCCTTGCTCAGGCCGAAGCTCTCGGGCTGCTCCTTTCGTTCGCGTGCGTCCAGGCTGCGCAGGAGCTGTTTGAGCTCGCCTTCATCGAACCCAGCGAGCGTGACGTCAATGTCGGGGGCGGACTCGAGGTCAGCCAGCAGTCGGGCGAGCAGCTCCTGGTCCCACTCGCCGGAGATGCGATTCAGGGCCAGGTTGAGGAGGCGCGCCTGTTCCAGCGACAGGTCGACGAAGACCACCGGAACGGTGTCGAGGCCCAGCCGCCGCGCCGCGAGGAGACGTTGGTGGCCACCGATCACGCGACCGTCCTCGCGCCGGGCCACGATGGGGTCGACCAGGCCAAACTCCCGAATCGAGCGCGTGAGCGCCTCCAGCTCCGCCTCGCTGATGCGACGCGGGTTGGCGGGGTCGGAGTGCAGCACGTCAACCAGGACGTGCTCGATGGTGATCGGCAGGCTAGCGATCGCCTCGGCTGTCATGCGCTGGGCCTCCTAGAAAGAAGCGCCGCCTCAAAGGGGCGGCGCTCGGAGGCGCTCTCTGCGCTATCGACTCGGTGAATCCAGCCTATCACGGCCTTGCGGCGCTAGCTGCTAGGTTTCCAGCACACAGGTGTGCTTACACCCACGACGCCTCGCACTTGCTGAAGACTAGTCAAGAGCGTCTCTTGGTGGTCGGCATCGAGGTCAGGAAGACTGAACCAGGCGTAATACTCAGTCACATTAGACCGAGCCCCCCCGGCCGCCCGGATGTCGAGCCCAAGCCGTTCCGCGATGACCGTTGAGAGATCGCGTATCAGCCCCACCCGGTCCTGGGCCTGCACGATCACTGTCGAAAATGAGGGCTCGCAGTGGAGGCGCTTCGGACCCAAGCTATACCTCCTAGCCTGGTCCGGGCCCGTCTCGACAGAGAGTCGGTGCGGACCGTCCGTCGCTTCGCCCCGGCCTGAAAATCACCCTCCCGGCCCGTTACGGCGGCCAGGGGTCTCCGACCTCCACCCTCGTCTCGGGGGGAGCGGTGATCACGAGGACCCACCCAGGGGGTTCTGACCGTAATCAGGAGGTGATGGTTAGCGATGTAGTTCCCGCCGCATCCATCCCCGCGGCCCATAGCGCACCGGCCGCGACCCACGGGCCAACCGTTGCTAGCGCAGTGGCCAGCCGGGGGCACCTTCTGCGGTTGCCTCGGTCGGCGGCGGCTCTATGAGTTCCAGGACTAGGTATACAGTCTGCGCGACATCCTGAGGGACACCGTCGAGTCTCGGCTCAATCCAGATCCGAGTCATGGAGGGCAAGCTGAGCTTTGACAACTCCCGAGCCCGTGAGGCCCGCCACCTTCTGGACGCTACGCTCTACCACGTGATCGGCAGTGGCTCTCTCCCATTGGCCGACACACAAGTTGTTGCAGGATGACCCCAGCCCAATGGGCGGGCCTCGCCATCGCCTGCTCATTGATCATCGCCGTCGGCCTGCTCGGCGGTGCCTTCATCCTCGCGGACGACGACTCGGCGCCAACGGCCGACCAGCCCGTTTCCCTAGCGACAGTGACCTCGACCGCCACAGCTACGTCCACCACCCCCCCGACCAGCACGGCTGTCGTCACTACAGGTCATGGAGAGGGCTCGACGGCCACCACTGCTGCTATCGCCCCCACTCCGACCTCGACCGCGGCTGCCACAGCGGCGTCAACGCCGGTTCCCCCAACCTCAACACCTTTGCCCGCCACGGCAACCCAGATTCCTCCTATCGCGACCCCAACACCATCGCCGGGGGTCTCTTGCGACGTGATTGTCGGCCTCACCCACAACTGCGGCTTGCAGTACATGAAACCGCCTGACTTCGTTTGCAGGGCTCCGGTCGGAACGCTGTTCAGCCTCACCCTTCAAGTGCGCAATAGCGCCACCGGCCAGATTTACGAAGTTACAACCGGCGCCGTCTGTGAGGTGAAACCGGATTCGACGGAAGGTACGTGCCAGGCTCCTGAGCCGTACTTCGCAGGAAGCGTTTGGCCACCAGGGTGCGGCTCATGATTTCGCCCTAGGCTTCGTGCTTCGGGTACATCGGGTTGACCGCAGCGCAGGGCACTGCACATCAACGAGCTAGGGCGTCGTCTTCTACGCGCAGCCCTCGCGGAGCGGGACTAGAAGTAGATCAGCGGGCGAGCCCTCGCCCCACCCTGAACTCCTCGGAGCACACGATCAGGGTTGCTGGGGGAGCTGCTGTGGCTCTACCTCTTTGAAACCACCCGAGTCATGCAGTTCGGAGGAGCGGCGTTCCATTACGCTGAAGCCCGCACCAAGGAGGAGGGCGCTTCGCCATCCTCCTGGACCTCGCGCACGGCCGCCTGGGCCGCTCGCGGGCGTCGTAGCCGGCCTCTTCCGCCAACCTCGCCACGAACGGCACGAACGCGCCGGCGGCGATGACGCGCCCGGTGGCGAGTTGCTCCTTGAGGTGTTTTCCGGCGGAGGTCTTCGTCGGCGTCAAACAACCCCCGATGGAGTTTTGTAACACCACAGGTGTCGTGGGGCGGCAAAACCCTGTGCGCATTAGGCCGGATGGAATATTCGTGCCCCACAGGTGTCCCACACGATGAGGTCATCGTGTGGGCGACGGCTCGGCCTAGCGACCGAGGTCGGTCTCGAACAGCGCCCCACACCTCGCGCACTTCACCTCGAGTCTTGCTCCCGGAGACGCCTTGGCAGCGAGGCGGTGGCAATACGGGCAGCGCACTACCAGGAGCTCTGTGGTCGAGCTAGAGCTCATGTGCCTGGGACCCCGCGTGCACGGCGACGACCACGCGACCGGTGCGTTCTCCACTCCCGCACTGCCGCTGTCGCACAGTCAGCGCACTTCCCGCCACCCGGAACCGATAGCCCACACCCGCCGCGGCACAGGCCCCGGCCCGCTCGGCCGTTGATTGCCGACTTGCCCGGCTCATCCAGTGGGTCTTCCGACGGAAACAGCGGGGTGACGGCCTTCGCCTGGGGACAGTTCTCCCCCTTCTTAGATCTACTACTAGGCACCACAATTTCTTTCCCCAGACCCTCGCCTTGAGTCTGGCTCCGAGGGGTCCCCGCCCCGCGTCCAATTCGCTCACCTATAGGCGCCTCTGAAATGTTCCCCAGAGGCGCTCCGTCTATAGGCAGCTCGTTTTCTTTCCCCAGAACCAGGTCCAGCCCCTTCGGAAGCACAAGCTCGTCGACGCGCAGACCCGGGATCGGGTGGCTTGTGTGCAGCACGAGCCTCACGCGTCGACGCTCCTCGCTCCCATCGAAAGCAGCCTGTGGATCGAGGGCCAGCAGCCTTGCACGATGAATGACCTGGGTCAGCTCGTCGTCACGGCCAGCTCGGAGCAAAGTGGACGCGCGCTCGTCGCAGAAGTCCACGACATCCACCGCTGCGCGCTGTCCTCCGAAGGGCTGCGTGCGCAGTACCATCTCGGGGGATACCACCCGATCGTCGTGGTGAATGACCTGCGCGAGGTAGACGAGCTCATCTCCGGGGGGCATCGGCCGCCCGATGACCTGCAGGCGCTCGACACCGACGAGGGCGTTGGTGCCGCGCAGGCCGCCGTAGGTCAGGACGCGCGACGAATCGAAACCGACGCCCAGTAGCCGGGGCCGGTGGCTCTTGAAGACGACTGCTGCTTCGCGGTCCGGCGATGACACCGGGTGCCGGAGGCGCTCCCGCTGAACCTCAGCGAGCAAGGCGCCCAGCACTTCCTCGCTGCGCAGGCTCGAATGCCCGTTCATTCCCGTCGCGTACTGCACGACACGCACGTTCCCCGGTAGGGGCACGTCGCCCGCGAGGTCTGGAAGCCGGTGGTGGAGCTTGGCGACGTGGTCCACCAGTGGGTCCACGGGGGTCGCGTCGAGGATGAGCATCGCCATCGCTGCAACTGGCGGGCCGTCCCGGCCGGCAATGTGTTCACGTAGCTCGCGCACCTCGATCCCGCGCACTGTGAGCCGCAGTCGACAATTGAAGTCGCCTCCCTGCTGGAAGTGCGGGAGCTCCTCCCGGAGGGCATCCAAGATCCGCAGGATGCTGGCTGGCGGCACGGCTTCGACCGTGGCCACGCTGAGATACCCGCTCGCGTCCTCAGCGGGCTCAGGAAGCGTCCCGTGGGCCGGTAGGTCCTCGATCAACGCCGACAGGTCGAGGTGGTAGCGCGTGGCCGTCCGGGCCAAGTGATCCCACACCGCTGCCCCCATCAGCGGTCTGTCAGGGGCGTCCACCAGCGCGTGCTGCAGGAGCTTCAGCAGGGCGGTCCCTCGTGCCCGCCGCTTGCCTCGGAGCTGGGCGACCGCCGATGCGATCGCCTCAGTTGAGACCTGAAACCGTGTGAGCACGCTTCGGACGAGATCCGCGTCATCGAGAACCAGCAGGTTGCCGCCCTGCAAGTAGTGGAGGTTGTAGAGCTGCTCGGCTGATGCCACCCGCGGCCCCACGGCGTGGAACTGCTCCCAGTAACCACAGGACCCGCGGTACTCGCACCGCGGCTCGTCCGACTTCCCACAGGCGAGGCGTTCTACGTCGTGACCGTTGTCGCCGAGGGCCTTGACCACGTCGTGCCGTCGGCAATTCGACGGATTGCGCCCCTCGATGAGCACGTAGTTGTGCTTATCCGCGAGCTCTTGGGCGAGCTTCTTCGTGCCCGCTAGAACACGCGCCTGGACGCCCCGCGTGCGAACGGCCTCCCCAACCGCGGTCGTCTTGCCCGCGCCCGGAGGCGTCCGCACCAGCAGCGCCCGACCCGCGTTCGTGCCGGGCTTGCAGAAGTCCTTGATAGCTTTCTGCGTCTCCTCGCGGACGATTCCGAGAGCGACGCCCGAATCGACCTCCCCAGGCTCGCTGACCGCATACGGCAGCCGCCGATGGTTGAGACCCTTGGGCCCCAAGTGCACTGGGCGGAGGCGCGGCCGCCCGCCCGTCTGGAACAGATCATCGAGGCCCTTGGCGCCACCGACGTCCTCGCCCTCCCACACCGCTCGCGCGACCGTTAGCCCCGCCTCCCAGAGCGACCGCTCAATCCGCTCCCGCGCTCGGTTAGTGCCTGCGTTCTCCTCCTGGTCGAGGGCAACGACTACGCGGCCGGGCTTCAGCCGCCGCAGCGCTTGGACATGGCCCTCCTGGAGAGACTGGCCAGCAAGGCCGAAGCACCCGATTCCGCCGAGCGACGCCGCGACGGTCGCTTTCAGCCCACCCTCGGTGAGATACAGGTCAGCCCCTGCCTGGCCGTCCCCAGAGACGTGGTAGACGGAGTCGAGGCTGGCCCCACGGGCGGTCAGGTACTTGCCGTCCAGGAATCGGGCCTGCAGGCCGGTGATGCGCCCTTGCTCGTCAAGGTAGGGCACGACATACCCGTCGCGCTTGCCAACGGCTGCCCAGAAGGTCAGGCGCCCGTTCTTGTCGGTGAACCCTGGGCAACGCCGTAATGTCGCTTCACCGAACTCGGCGACCAGTCGATCGCGGAACTGCGCGAGTTCGGAGCCCTTCTTCGGGATGGACCGAAAGCGGCCCGCTTCGATCGCCTCTTTACTCAGCCCGCGGCGCATGAGGTCCGCGAGGCCCTCAGGGCGCAGCGTCAGAAGCTCGAGCGCCCGGCTGTAGATCGCGTCTCGGGTCTCAATCGCCATCCCATCGAACGCCGCGTTCCCCCCCGCTGGCGGTGACAGGGGTGCTAGCGGACCCGCGCCGTGCTCCTGCCCGCAGCGGCACCCCCCACGGAGCAGGTGCTTGAACGCCGGGGGCGAAGTCGTTAGCTCCAGCTCAAGGCGGCCGGCAAGCTCCTCGCGAGTGCAGTACGCGACCGTGTCGAGCGTGAACCCAGCGCAGCGCACACCCCGACCACGAGGCATCGATGCGTGCCCACCGCAGATCGCGCAGGGGGAATTCGCGCTGTGGCGTTCGCGGCCCCCCGCGTGACCCACTACAGCACCAACACCCGCCGGACGACGTTGGAGTCCTGACCTGCACGGGTGCCCCTGCGGCTATCGCGGCGACCCCACGCGGGAGTGCACCTGCCCGCCGTCGGCGGCGTCTCGGTACCAACGCCGGATCTCGGGACCGGTGCTCGACCGCATCGACCTCTTTGTCGACGTGCCCCGCGTCGATTACGAGAAGCTTGCCACGCTGTCGAGCGAGGAGCCTTCGGCCGTCGTCGCCGCCCGCGTTCGGGACGTGCGTGCGATCCAGCGCGACCGCTTCGCGGGCACCGGGATCCAACTGAACGCGGAAATGGGGCCGGCCGAAGTGCGCGAGCACGCGCAGGCGCGGCTGGCCGGTGATGCCGAAGAGCTCCTGCGCGCTGCCGTCCGCCAGCTCGCGCTCTCTGCCCGCGCCTTTCACCGCGTTCTCAAGGTCGCCCGCACGATCGCCGACTTCGACACCAGCGAGGTGCTCAGCGCCGCGCACGTCGGCGAGGCCATCCAGTACCGCGAGCGAGTCGAGTAAGCCCCTCAGAACATATGTGTTGACATCCGAACAGACGTTCGGTACGGTCCCCTGACCACTCGAACGGATGTACTAGCAATGGTGAACCCCGCTCTTACGATCATCTTCGACGCCCTGTTGGTCGGGGCGGCGCTGATCCTCTTCGGGGCGGTGGTTCGCTCGGCGCTCGCCGATAGCGGCGGGGCGGGTTGGCTGGGTGCCCGCCTGCGACCGAGCTCTCCCTCACACCGGCAGCTGGCATCTGCGCGTCCGGGTGGCCGACATCCGGAGGGCCTGCGTCGCGCGGGTGCTAGCGCCGCGCGGCGCTAGGCCCGACCGGCTTCCCGCGGCCGTCGCTGGGGCGCCGAGGCGGCCCCGACCGCATTCTGGCTAGGGCAGGCCGGATCGCGAGGCTAGGAAGACTTGCGGGCGCAGTTGCGAACGCCGCGAATCGTCTCCATCCGCGTGAGCAGACGTGAGATCTGGGCGATGCCGCTCGTTTCCAGCGTCGCGAGCACCGTGACGGTGCCGTCGCCGTTCTCGGTCGTGCTCACGCCGACCATGTTCACGTGCTCTTCGGCCACGAGCGTGCTGATATCGCGCAGGAGCCCGACCCGGTCCCAGGCCTCGACGTGGATCGATGCGGGGTAGCGCCGCTCATCGGTCGTGCCCCACTCGACATCGACGAGTCGGTCCCGCTCCCGCTCATGCAGCACGTTATGGCAATCCGCACGGTGGACGGTGACACCGCGGCTGCGCGTCACGTAGCCGCGGACGCTGTCGCCGGGGACAGGATTGCAGCACCGCGCGAGGGTGATTTCGAGGTCGCTCAGACCTGACACCCGCAGCCCCGTGCCGTCACTGGCCCCGCGCGAGGGGGGGCTGACCGGGATGTCGTCCGGCGACCGCGCACTCTCCTCGCGCTCCTGAAGGAGCCCGCTCGCCTTGTGCGTGAACGACTCGATGCCGATATCGCCGTAGCCGATCCCCGCAAGGAGATCGTCCCAGCTCTTCCCCGGGAAGAGCGCGAGCACTTCGTCTTGGTGGTCGGCGAGCTTGATCGCGAGACGGCGCATTTCGCGCTCGACCATCTCCCGACCACGCTCGACGCTCTCCTCGCGCTGCTGCTTGCGAAACCACTGCCGCACCTTTTGGCGAGCGTTGGTAGTACGCAGGTAGCCGAGGCTCTCACTCAGCCAGTCCCGTGAAGGGCCATTGCGCGCGCGGCTGCGCATGATTTCGACAACGTCGCCGTTGTGAAGCGCGGTATTGAGCGCCACCATCCTCCCGTTCACCTTGGCCCCGATCGTCTGATGCCCGAGGTCGGTGTGGATGCGGTAGGCGAAATCGAGGGGCGTCGCCTCGGCGGGCAGGTCCAGCACATCGCCCTTTGGCGAGAGCACAAAGACCTGGTCGTTGAACACGTCGGTCTTGACCGTCTCGACGAACTCTTCCGCCCCGGCAAGCTCGCGCTGCCACTCCAGGAGCTGGCGAAGCCAGGAGATGCGCTCTTCGTCCTGCGATGAGCGCTGGCCTCCATCCTTGTAGCGCCAGTGGGCGGCGACGCCGTACTCGGCGATGCGATGCATCTCATAGGTCCGAATCTGGACCTCGACCGGTCGTGCCCCAACGCCAACGACCGTGGTGTGGAGCGACTGGTACATGCTGTCCTTGGGGCTGGCGATGTAGTCGTCGAACTGGCCTGGGAGCGGACGCCAGGTCGAATGCACGACCCCCAGGGCGGCGTAGCAATCGGCAACGGTGCGCACGAGGACACGGAGCGCAAGGAGGTCGTGGATCTCATCGAACGACTTGGCCTCGCGGCCGTAGCGTTTGAGCTTGTCGTGAATGGAGTAGATGTGCTTCGCCCGGCCGGTGACGTCGGCTGACACGCCTGCGGTCGCGAGATCCGTCCGCAGCACCGCGGCCGCGTCCTCGATGTAGCGTTCGCGCGCGGGGCGCGTGGCATCGAGGCGGGCGGCGATCTCCTGGTAGCGCTCGGGCTCGAGGTAGCGGAAGGCGAGATCTTCGAGTTCCCACTTGATCTGCCAAATGCCAAGGCGGTTCGCAAGCGGCGCGAAAATCTCCATCGTTTCGTGGGCGATCCGGCGTTGCTTGTCGGGCGGGAGCGCCCAAAGCGTGCGCATGTTATGGAGGCGGTCGCAGAGCTTGATCAGGACGACGCGAACATCTTCGGCCATGGCGAGGAACATCTTGCGAAGGTTCTGCGCCTGGACGCCCGCACCGGGACCGTCCTCTTCGCCGACGTGGAGGGGCAGCCTGTCGAGCTTGGTGAGGCCCTCGACGAGCTGGGCGACATCGTCACCAAAGCGTTCGGCGATGACCGCATTGGGAACGCCGCAGTCCTCCTGGACATCGTGGAGGAGCGCCGCCGCCAGGGCCGCCTGGTCGAGTTCGAGGTCGGTAACGAGCTCGGTCACCCCGATGGGGTGAGTGATGTACGGATCGCCGGTCAGACGCACCTGCCCCTGGTGGCTCTGCGCGGCGAAGACGTAGGCGTCGCTGATTAGCGCGACGCGTTCGGCGGGCAGGTAGCTCCTTGCTCGCTCGAGAACGGCGGCGATGGCCGGGGGGTCTTGAGGACTCGTTAGGGCGGTCAGGCGCTTTCTCGTTGGGGCGTTATGCCGCTATTTTACCATCGGGTCCAAGCTCACCGGATAGGCAGAGCCTAGAAGGTAGAGCCGAGAACGTAGAGCCGAGAACGTAGAGCTGAGAAAGCAAAGCCGAGAGGGTACATATGAGTGGCCGCTTCCAGACACCACGCGGGACCGAGGACATCCTCCCCGAGGATCAGCCCTACTGGCAGGCGATCCACGACGCAATCGCCGAGATCACGCGCCTCTTCGGCTACGCCCGCATCGACACGCCCACGTTCGAGGACGCCGCGCTCTTCGAGAAAGGCACGGGCGACACCACCGACATCGTCGAGAAGGAGATGTACGTCTTCGAGGACCGCGGCGGCGAACCCCTCGCCCTCAAGCCCGAAGCGACGCCCGCCATCTGCCGCGCCTACCTCGAACACGGCCTGGGCAGCCGCCCGCAACCCGTTCGCCTGTTCACGAGCGATCGCATGTTCCGCTACGACCGGCCCCAGAAGGGGCGCTACCGCCAGTTCGTGCAGTTCGACTGCGAGGCGATCGGCTCGGCCGATCCTTCCGTCGATGCGGAACTGATCGAGCTGCAGTGGCGGCTCTACGAACGGCTCGGCCTGACCGGCATCGTCGTGCGGCTCGCCTCGATCGACGATCCGGGACCGCGGAGCGACTACGTCGAGCGCCTGAAGGCCCACTACCGCCCGGTCGCCGACCAGCTTTCCGCCGAGAGCCAGCTCCGGCTCGAACGCAATCCGCTGCGCCTCCTCGATAGCAAGGAGGAGCGCGATCAGCCATTCAAGGCGTCCGCGCCCAAACTCCTCGACGACCTCAGCGACGAGGCGGCCGCCCACCTCACGTCCGTCCAGGAAGCCCTCAGCGCCGTGGAGATTCCGTACGAGCTCGACCCCTTGCTGGTGCGCGGCCTCGACTACTACAACCGAACCGTCTGGGAGCTCGTTCCAGCAGGCGACGAGCGGGCCCAGGCGGTGATGGGCGGGGGCGGACGCTACGACGGGCTGTTCGAAGTGATCGGAGGCCCACCTACGCCTGGCGTCGGCTTCGCTACCGGCCTCGAACGCATCATCCTCGAGATGAAGCGCCAGGAGGTGGGCGTCCCGGAGCCTGCGGCCCTCGATGTGTTCGTCGTCCACGCCGGGGCGGAGGCCGGCCGCGCCGCGATCCGCGCCGCCAGCGGTCTGCGGGCAGTGGGCCTGGCCACGCTCGTCGGCGAGTCGGGACGGTCCTTCAAGGCGCAGATGCGGCGCGCAAACGGCAGCGGCGCGCGTTTCGCCGTCATCATCGGGGAGGACGAGGTGGGGCGGGGGACGGCGGCGCTGAAAGACCTGCGCGGGGAAGGCGCGCAGGAAGAGGTCGCTCTCGGCGACCTCAGCGATCGCGTCTCCGCGCGCGCCCGGGAGCAGGCGACCTAGGCGCCGTCGAGCTAAGCACGAAGACGCCGCCCGACGCACAATAGCTCCATGGAAGAGGCCGTCCGCCGCCGTCTCACCGAGCTCCAGACCCGCTTCGACGCAATCACCAACCAGATGGGAGAGCCGGAGGTCGCGGCGGATTACGACAAGATGGGGCAGCTCGCGAAGGAGCGATCGGAGATCGCGCCGATGGTGCAGCTGATCGTCGAGTACGCCGAGGCGGAGAGCGCTCGCGAAGACGCGCAGGCCCTGCTCGCTGACGGCGACGAGGAGATCCGCGAACTCGCGGAGGTGGAAGCCGACACCGCGACGGAACAGCTCGCTGCCCTGGACGAGCAGATCCTGCGGGCACTCCTGCCCAAAGACCCCCGTGACGAGCGCAACGTAATCATGGAGATCCGTGCCGGCACCGGTGGCGAGGAGGCTGCCCTCTTCGCGCAGGAGCTCTATCGCGCCTACTTCCGCTACGGCGAGCGCCAAGGCTGGAAGACCGAGATCATCAGCGTCTCCGACACCGGGCGGGGCGGCTACAAAGAGGCGATCTTCAGCGTCAAAGGGAAGCAGGCGTACTCGCGGCTGAAGTACGAAAGCGGCGTCCATCGCGTCCAGCGGGTGCCCGAGACCGAAGCGCAAGGGCGGATCCACACCTCGACAGCGACCGTCGCGGTCCTGCCCGAAGCCGAAGAGGTCGACATCGAAGTCGAGGACAAAGACCTGCGCATCGACATCTTCCACGCCTCCGGAGCCGGCGGCCAGAACGTGAACAAGGTCGCCACGGCCGTGCGCATCACGCACATCCCCTCGGGGCAGGTCGCCATCTGTCAGGATGAACGCTCGCAGCTGAAGAACCGCATTAAGGCGATGACCGTCCTGCGCTCTCGGCTGCTTGCCGCCGAACAAGAGAAGCGCGAGAGCGAGCTCACGGCCGAGCGCCGCTCGCAGGTCGGGAGCGGCGACCGCAGCGAGAAGATCCGCACGTACAACTTCCCCCAGGACCGGATCACCGACCATCGCATCCCGCTGACCGTGCACAACGTGCCCGACCGGCTGGATGGCAACATCGACGACATCATCGATGCGGTAGCGGCAGCGGAAGAGGCGGAGCGGCTCCAGGCCACCGCGTGAAGGCGCGCGCCGCCGCCGCGGAAGCGCGCGAGCAGCTGGAAGCCGCGGGGATCCAGGACGCCGCGATGGAGGCGGAGGTGCTCACGCGCCACGCCAGCGGCCTCAGCCGCAGCGCCTACTTCGCCGACGAATCGGTCGACGAAGCCTCGCAGGAGCGCCTGGTCGAACTCGTCGCGCGACGCCTCCAGCGCGAGCCGACACCCTACCTGACCGGCCTGCGGGAGTTCCGCGGGCTCGACTTCACCGTCGGCCCCGGCGCCCTCATCCCCCGCCCCGAGACGGAGTTGCTGGTCGAACTGGGCCTGGCCGAGCTCGAGCGTGCCCCGGAGTCGGTCGTCGTGGACATGGGCACGGGTTGCGGGAACATCGCCATCGCTCTGGCCATGGCGGCGCCGGGCGCGCGGATCGTGGCGACCGACTTCAGCGCCGACGCCTTGCGACTGGCGGCCACGAACGTCGCGCGTCATGGGGCAGCGGTCGAGCTGGTGCGGGCCGACCTCGGCCACGCGCTCGCCCGCGCGGATGTCATCCTCTCGAATCTGCCCTACGTTCCCACGGGCGTAATCCCGGAGCTGCAGCCCGAGGTCCGCGGCTGGGAGCCGCATGTCGCGCTGGACGGAGGCGAAGACGGCCTCGACCTCGTTCGGGCCGTGCTCGACGACTGTGCCGCCCGTCTGCGCCCTCGCCTCGTGGCCTTCGAGCTGGGGCTGGGCCAGGCGCGAAAACTCGCGGAGTACGTCACTCGGCTGGGAGGGGAAGCCGGAATCGAGCACGACCTCGTGGGCTGGGAGCGGGTGGTGACCGCGCGATGGCGGTAAAGCTGATCGCGCTCGACATCGACGGAACGCTCCTGCCGTTCGAGGGGCCACACGAAGGGGCGCTCTCGCCGCGGCTCCGCAGCGCCGTGGCTGCGCTCGCGGGGCGCGGGATCGCGGTCGTCCTCGCGTCTGGGCGCATGCACCCCGGCACGGCGCGAATCGCCCAGGAGCTGCGGCTCGCAGGCCCCCTGATCGCGCAGGAGGGGTGCGTCGTCGCGAGCGCCGCGGGGGAGGTCGTCCACGAGGTCCGGCTCGAGGCATCGCTGGCACGGGCGGTCGTCACCTACGCCCGCGACGAGGGCCACGAGTACGAATGGTTCGGGACGAGCCGCTACGCCGTGACCAAGGAGACGCCGGCCACACGCAGCTATGGCGAGATGTGCGGGGTCACCCCGGAATATGATGCCGCGCCCGAAGCCCTCGGGATCCCCCCGAACGGCGTCGGCGTTTTGGGGGACCGCAAGCGCTCTCCGGCGATCCACCAAGCGTTGGCGGAGGCGCACGGAGACCGTCTCCACCTGCTCGACTTCCCCGCCGTGACGGTCGCGATCTCGCCCACGGCGAGCAAGGGGCGGGCGCTCGCGCTGGTGGCAGACGACTTGGGCGTGCCCCGCCACGAGACGCTCGCGATCGGCGACAGCGTCAACGACGCTTCGATGCTCGCCTGGGCGGGGCGGGGACTGGCGATGGCCAAGGGCGACCGCTACGCGCACGAAGCTGCGGACGAGATCCTGCCGGACGAGGAGGACATCGTGGCGAACGTCCTCGAGGGGCTTCGTTAGCGTTTCAGGTAGGGTCGATGCGGTGCCAAATCCGCATCAGGACGAGACCCGCGACGAAGATGCCCAGCACGGCCCCAGCTACCGGCAGCACGACCCGCAGCCAGTCGATCGACGCGCCTTCGCCGGCGGTTGCAGCGGGAACGGCGTACTGATTCGTGACGCCACGGATGCGATCGATGAGCGCGGCCTCGGCCAGGCTCTCGCCACCGTTCGGGTGCGAGGCGCTGCCCTCTTCGAGCACGAACACGGTATGGATGTCCGGGTGGAGGGGCGCGTCAGGCCCGGGTCGCAGCGCCGCGAGCACGCGCGTGCCCGAAACCAGCAGGGCCGGCGGACACTCGCTCTGGGGATCGCCCCGCGGCTCACCCAGAAGCAATGGCGTCGCGATCGCGGGCCCCTTCAGGAATGCCTCTGGCTCGATCGCCGTTCGCCCGTCGGGCGCTGCAACCCAGATCCCGATGACGATCACGTCGAAACCTTCGAGCGACACCGTCGTGATGTCAGCGAGGGCTGGGAACCCAGCGCAGCGGGACTGCGCGTCCGCGCGCTGGGGGCCGCCCGCGACGCCAGGGACCACCGAGAGTGTCAGGGCGAGGGCCGCGAGCAACGCGGGAGCAAGGCGCCCTCTGCTAAGCGAGCGCATGCGCTATCAGGTGGCCGGATACGCCCACGATGCTGGGGTGGTCACAGGTTTCGAGCAGCCAGCGGCGCCAGAGCGGCCAACGTTCTTCGTCCGCCATCAGGGCCTCGAGGTTCTCCGATGGCAGATGCGCGGCGATCCCCCAGCAGCCATAGAGACGCTCGCGCTCGAGACCAGCCTCGGCCAGTAGCGTCAGGAACTCCTCCGGGAGGAACTCGACCCAGGGCAACCCATCGCTGCCTTTGACCGTGTTGGCAGGCTCGCGGTCGATCCAGCCCTGGGCGTCGACGGCCCAGGTGTCGGGCCACTGGACGAGACTACGGAGCGTCGCAAGCGCGTTCTGCACGGAGATCAGCAGCGGCGCACCAGGCTTCGCGACACGCCGCAGCTCGGCAAGCGCGCGCAGGCGCAGGCTCGCGTCGGCAACATGACTGAGAGCAGCACCGAGGCAGAGGACGGCATCGAAGCCGCCGTCCGGGAAGGCACTGAGGTCCGTGAACGTGCCGGCGCACGTCGCCTCGACGTTCGCGGCGACCGAAGCCCCCGCCTCAGCGATGCGGTCGCGCGCAAACTCCACGTTCCCAGGACTCAGGTCGAGCAGCGTGACGCGGTAGCCGCGCTCGGCCAGGGCGATCGTGTAACGCCCAGGGCCGCCACCGGCATCGAGCACGCGCGCACCCGCCCCCGGCGCAGGGAGGCGCCGCTCGATCGCGTGCATGGTGACCATGAATTCGATGCGGTGCTGGACGCGGGCCTCGAAGCGCCCCCACTCCAGCGCGGGATCGCGGTCGTAATGCTCGCGCACCCGATCCAGGCAAACCGGCGATTCGGTGGACATCGTCGCCAGTGTAGGCCGGGTCGACCGCGGTCGGTCCGCGGGACCGTTCTCTAGGACTCAGCCTGCGCGAACTGGTAGATCTTGCCCTCGGTCTTGATCGAAGGCGCGATCACCATCTCGGTCTCCTGGAACTCGCGGATCGTGTGCGCGCCACACATCCCCATCGCCGTCTTCAGTGCGCCAGCGAGGTTCTCCGTGCCATCCGTACGGCTGGTCGGCCCGAAGAGCGTCTTCTGCAGCGTCGTGTTCACGCCAACGAAGACGCGGGTGCCGCGCGGCAGATCGGCGTGAGAGGTGGCCATGCCCCAGTGGTAGCCGCGGCCGGGGGCCTCGGTGGTGCCAGCGAACGGCGAACCCATCATGACGCCGTCGGCGCCTGCCGCGAAACTCTTGCACACATCGCCACCCGTGCGGATCCCGCCGTCGGTGATGATCGGAACGTAGTTGCCCGTCTCGGCGAGATAGGCCTCGCGGGCGGCCGCGCAATCGATGGTTGCGGTCACCTGCGGAACCCCCATTCCCAGCACCTCTCGACTCGTGCAGCCGGCGCCCGGCCCGACCCCGACGAGCACGCCGGCCACGCCTGAGCGCATGACCTCGAGCGTGGCGTCGAATCCAACCGTGTTCCCAACGACTACGGGGATGTGGATGTGCTCGAACAGCTTCTCGAAGCGCAAACCCTCGACGCTCGTCGATTCGTGGCGGGCGGTCGTGATCGTGCTCTGCACGACGAGGATATCGGCGCCGGCTTCCTGGATGAGCGACGCGTAGCGCTTCGTGTTTTTCGGCGTTACGGAGATCGCCGCGATCGAGCCGCCATCCTTGATCTCCCGGATGCGCTGGGCAACGAGGTCGTCCCGGATCGGCTGCTGGAAGGCGGCTTGGAGAATCGCCGTCGCCTCATCGCGGCTCCCGGAAGCGACTTCGTCGAGGGTTGGCCTGGGGTCGTCGCAGCGCGTCCAGATGCCTTCAAGATTGAGGACGCCAAGGCCGCCCGCGTCGTGCATCATTCGCGCGAAAGGCGGGTCCACGACCGCGTCCATCGCGGAGGCGATGAAGGGGAGGCCGAAGTGGTAGGGGCCGATGTCCATCCCAAACTCCACGAGCTCGGGATTAATCGTTACGTTGCCGGGAACGATGGCGACATCGTCAAACCCATATGCGTAGCGAAGTTGCTTGCGATGCGGTGCGGTCACGGCTTTTTCCTCCTCCTCCTCGGGCATTGCAAAAACGCCGCGCTCTGACGCATCAGAGGCGGCGTTCGTGGCGGACGGGGTGATCGTGCTCAAGGGCACGGATTCCGATGGGTGAGGCCAGGATCGAAACGGAACTTCACGATTGCGTTTGAGTGTACGGTCGCGCAAAAGGCCGGGTCAACGGGGAAGGACCGCCGACGGCGGCCTGCGTACGAAGATTCGCACTGCCCTAGGACTTCTGTGAAGCTGCCCGAAGCATGAACGACCTCGCGCCGGGCCTCTACGTCGTGGCCACCCCAATCGGGAACCTGGCAGATCTGAGTGAGCGGGCAGCGGCCGTGCTCAACGCAGCGGCGCTCATCGCGGCCGAGGATACGCGCGTGCTGGGAACGCTGCGGAAACGCTTGGGCCTGCAGGCGCCGGCGATGAGCCTCACGGAGCACAACGTCGATTCGCGCATCCCCCGGCTGCTCGAGGCCGCGCAAACAGGCGTAGCCGCCCTGACCGCCGATGCGGGCACACCCCTCATTGCCGATCCCGGAGCGCGGGCGGTGGCGGCCGCGCACGAAGCCGGCGTGCGGGTCTTCGTGGTCCCGGGCCCATCGGCCCTCGCCGCGGCGCTTTCGCTCGCGGGCTTCGATGCGAGCGATGCCCACTTTCTTGGGTTCCTGCCGCGGCGCGCGAGCGAGCGAGCGCGCCGCCTCGCGGCAACGGCCGCCACCGCCGGCGTGCTCCTCTTCTTCGAGAGCCCGCGACGCCTGGCGAGATCGCTGGCCGACCTCGCCGTGACGCTCGACGACCCGCCGACTGTCGTCTGTCGCGAGCTGACGAAGCTGCATGAAGAGACGGTCCGCGGCCGCGCCTCGGAGCTGGCGACGCGCTTCGAGGGGACGAAAGGGGAGTGCACGGTCGTCGTCGACGTGCGCAGCTGGGCGCCAGAAAGCGACTCGAGCGAGGTCGTCGCCTATCTCCGGGAGATGAAGCGAGCGGGGGCGAAGCGCTCCCCGGCAGCGGCGGAGGCGGCCCGGCGCTTCGGCGTGACTCGCGCCGAGGCCTACGGGGCTTGGCCCGAATCGGACGGCTAGGGCCGGTACAACTTGAGTCTCAGGCTTGAGTCTCAAGGAAGTAACTGACCTTGCTCGGACGAGTGGGCACCCGCGGCACCCGGAACCTCAGTTGCAGGGGCACTAGCCTGACTTGCCGGCTGCGGCCTCATCGCGGCGACGCCTGCCCGCCGTCCGCGGCTACGGTGCTAGACTCTGCTGACCGCAGCCGCCGAGGCGCCCCGAAGAGAACCGGTGCCGAATCGCAGGGCGTTCCTGGGCCGGGTACGACCCTCTCGATCGGACCCTTCGTGGCGCCCCAGAAGAAGGGGATGCCGTGGCCGAACGCATCTTTGTGGGTGTGGCCTGGCCCTACGCGAACTACTTCCTGCACGTCGGCCAGGCTGCCGGCGCTTATCTCCCTGCGGACATCTTCGCGCGTTACCAGCGCATGCGCGGGAACGATGTGCTCATGGTTTCGGGGTCAGACAGCCACGGCACGCCCATCACCGTGAGCGCCGACAGCGAGGGTGTCGGTCCCCGGGACATCGTCGACCGCTACCACCCGAAGATCGAGGAAGCCTGGGAGCGGTTCGGCATCTCTTTCGACCTCTACACGTCCACGCTCACCGAGCGCCATTACGAGACCGTGCAGGAGATCTTCGAGCGCCTGCTCGAGAAGGAACTGCTCTACCGCGGAACCCAAGAGCAGCTGTACGACCCGGAGGCAGGACGCTTCCTGCCCGATCGTTACGTCGAGGGTACCTGCCCGATCTGTGCGTTCGCCGAAGCGCGCGGCGATCAGTGCGACAGCTGCGGATCGCAGCTCGACGCCGTGGACCTGATCGAGCCGCGCAGCAAGATGAGTGGCGCGACCCCCGAGGTGCGGGAGTCGGAGCACTTCCTGCTCAAGCTGTCCGCGTTTCAGGAGGAGCTGAAGGCGTGGGTCGGTAAGCAGGCGCACTGGAGGCGCAACGTCGCCAACTTTACGTTGGGGATGCTCGAAGAGGGGCTCAAGGATCGGGCGATTACGCGTGACATCGGCTGGGGCGTGCCCGTTCCCGTAGAGGGCTTCGGCGAGAAGCGGATTTACGTGTGGTTCGACGCGGTGATCGGCTACCTCTCCGCTTCCAAAGAGTGGGCCGAGCGCGAGGGCGATCCCGAAGCCTGGCGCCTCTATTGGGAGGACCCAGAGACGCGCGCCTATTACTTCATCGGCAAGGACAATATCGTCTTCCACACCGTGATCTGGCCCGCGATACTCCTTGGTTACGGCGGCCTGAACCTGCCCTACGACGTTCCTGCCAACCAGTTCGTGAACATCACCGCAGGCCAGAAGCAGAGCAAATCGAAGGGCACCGGCACCTGGCTGCTCGACCTGCTCGATACGTACGACGCCGATGTCGTCCGCTTCTATCTCACCCAGATCATGCCTGAGACGAGCGACTCCGAGTTCCGCGAAGAGGAGCTCATCCGCGCCAACAACGAGGTGCTGATCGCGACCTGGGGGAACCTCGTGAACCGCGTCGTCGCGATGATCAACCGCAACTTCGAGGGGGTCGTACCCGCTCCCGGAACGCTCAGCGCCGAGAGCGAAGCGCTACTCACGACCGTGAACGGCGGCTTCGAAACCGTGGCCGCGGCGTACGGGGCCTGCGAGTTTCGGGGCGCGCTGCGCGAGTCGCTGGCGGTGGCGCAAGCAGCAAATCAGTACCTCGATCGGCGCGCGCCCTGGAAGGCGGTCAAGGAGGACCGCGCCCACGCCGCCGAAACGCTCTTCACAGCCCTGCAGGCGATCTCAGGGCTGGGGGCGCTGCTCCATCCCATCCTCCCCTTCTCGACGGAGGCGCTATACGCCACGCTCGGGCACGAAGGCACTCCGCAGACAGCGGGATGGGATCTCGCAGAGGTGCCTGCGGGACGAACCCTCGGCGAGCACGCGGCGCTCTACCGCAAGCTCGACGTGCCCGAGCCGGCCACGACTTGATGCGCTTGTTCGATTCGCACAGCCACCTTCAGGACGCGCGCTTCGGCGACGACCGCGCGCTCGTGCTGAAGCGCGCGGCCGAGGCGGGAGTGGCGACCATCGTCGTGGTTGGTGAAGATCTCGAATCGAGCCAGGCGGCCGTGATGCTCGCAGCAAGCACCGCAAACCCTCGCATCGTCGCGGCCGTTGGCGTGCATCCGCACGAAGCGGCAAAGGCCACAGCGCCAGTTCTCGACGAGCTAGAAGCGTTAGCGATGGCCACGGGCGTCGTCGCAATCGGCGAGATCGGGCTGGACTTTTTCCGCGAGCTCGCTCCACGCGACGTGCAACGTCGCGCCCTCGATGCGCAGCTCGAGATCGCGGCACGCGTGGGTCTGCCCGTCTGCGTCCACTCGCGGGACGCGGAAGCGGACCTGGAGCCGCATCTCGCCCACTACGCGGCCAGCTCACCGCTGGCCGCGGCGGGGCAGCCGCCGGGGGTGATGCACGCGTTCGGCGGGACGCTGGAGCAGGCGCGGCGTTACGTCGAGTTGGGATTCCTGATCTCGCTCGCCTGCTCCGCTGGTTACCCAAAGAACGACGAGGCGCGCAGGGTGGCGGCGGGACTTCCCCTGGGCGCCCTCTTGATCGAGACCGATAGCCCCGCGCTCCCCCCGCAGGCGAAGCGCGGCGAGCGCAACGAGCCTGCGAACCTGGTCGCGGCGGCGGCGGTGATCGCCTCCGCTCGGGACGAGGCGGTCGAGGTGGTGGCGGCCGCGACCAGCGAAAACGCACTCGCGCTCTTCGGGGCGCGAGTCGCCACGGGAGCGGTTTCGTGACGCAAGCGCAGATGGCCGCTCTCTACGGCTCAGTGGCCGACGACATGATTCTCGTGGACGACCTCCTCGAGTCCGTCAAGCAGGTCGAACTCGCACCCCTGCGCTTGATGCTCGACCACGCCCTCGATCCGCGGGGCAAGCGGCTGCGCCCCGCGCTCGTCCTGCTTGCGGGAACCTTCGGTGACTACAACCTCAACCGGCTCGTGCCCCTCGGGACCGCGATCGAACTGCTGCACACCGCCAGCCTCGTCCATGACGACGTCGTCGACGGCGCTACGAGCCGGCGCGGCCGCCCGACGGCGAACGCCGTCTTCGACAACGCCCTGACCGTGTTGCTCGGCGACTTTATGTTCGCGAACGCGGCCGAGATGGTGACGCGCACCGGCAGCCTGAGCGTCACACGCCTCTTCGCGCTGGCGCTGATGAAGATGACGAGCGGCGAGCTCGACCAGGATGCGGCGGCGTTTGATGTCGCCCGCGACGTGCAGCACTACCTCTGGCGGATCGGGGGCAAAACCGCCGCCCTGTTCGCCAACGCGACCCAGGGTGGGGCCACGCTTGCCGAGTGCAGCGAAGAGGAGATCGAGGCGCTCCGGAGCTTCGGCTACAACCTCGGCATGGCCTTCCAAATCGTGGACGACATCCTCGACTTCGTCGGCGATGAGGCTGAGCTGGGCAAGCCCGTAGGTAGCGATCTCCTAGAGGGGACGATCACCCTGCCGGCCCTCTTCTACCTGGATTCGGTGGGGCGCGAGAATCCCGTGCGACGCTTCCTTGCTGCGAAGCGCAACCGCGAGGCGCTCCTCGAGGAGGCGCTCATGGCCATTACGGAGTCGACTGCACTGGAATCGGCGCGGTCCATGGCCCGCGAATTCGTCGACCGAGCCGTCGCCGCCCTCGATCCACTGGGCGCGAACGATTCGCGGCGCACGCTCGAGGAGCTAGGACGTTACGTGCTCACACGCCGCAGTTAGCGCTTTTCCCCCAGCTAGCGCCGGGGCACACCCTTCTTGATGACGTCGCGACGCTTATAGGCCGCGGTCACTTCGCTGGGGCCGATGGGGTTGCTGTACATATCGACGAGCTCGCCTCTGGCGGCGACTTCACGCATGTCGCGGAGAGCGGAGCGCTCGCCGCGCGTGAGGCGCTTGGCCGGCGTCGGCTTGTTGACCTCAGGATGCTCGTTGGGCTTGCCACCGGTTACGCGCTTCGAAACCTTGTTGCCGAGGTGCCAGTAGGTGTTGTCATCGGGGATCTTGCGGGGGTAACCATCACGGAAGGTGAAGGCGGAGAAGGAGGTTGGCATGATCCGATCGGCATCTTCATAACAGTCCGGGCACGGGACCGCCTCGGTCGCTTCGCGCATCGGGCGAAGCTCCTCGAAGACGCCGTGGCAGGGGTCGCAGTAGTACTCATACAGGGGCATGGGGGTGACCTCAGGTTCGGGTTAGGAGTCGATCTTCGTGTCGCTAATCTTAACGTCTGCGGTGGAGCGGTGGATGCCCCGTGGTTAAGGCTGCCGATCGAGGGCGGCGACACCCTCAATGAAACGACGAGTGTTCGGCTCGCGGTTGAGGTGGTAGCGGACAAGCTCGGCGAGGGCGGCCTGAAGCTCGCTGGCGGTGCTCTCGGGCAGGGAGATCGCGACGAAGCTGGCCGTATCGACCCGACGCGCAAAGCGCAGGAGCTTAATCACCGGCACCGAGACGAGACGGCCGCCCCCGGCCGCCCCCCGGCAAGAGCGGCAGACGAGGCCACCGGCGCTCGGGGAGAGGAGCGTCTCCTGCTCTGGAAGGCGGCCATCGCAAAGCGCGCAGTCATCGATCTGGGGCTCGTAGCCGAGGATCGAGAGAAGCCGCAGCTCGAAATGGCGCGTGGCGGAGGCGCCCGCCCCCCGCTCGAGCGCCTCGAGTACGCCGATGAGGAAGGCGTAGAGCTCGGGGAGGGGCTGCCGCTCCTCGGTGAAACGATCGACGAGCTCGAGGCAGTACAGCGCTTCGGCGCCCGCAGCGAGGTCCTCGTGCAGCGTTCGATAGGCCGAGACCGTCTCGGCCTGGGTGAAGATATCGAGGTTGCGGCCCTGGGCCACGAGGACGCGGCTGCGCGTGAGCGGTTCGAGGTGGCCGCGCATCCGGCTCTTCGCCTTGCGCACACCGCGCGCGATCGCGTCGAACTTCCCCTCGTGGTCGCTGAGGACGGTAAAGATGCTGTCGGCCTCACCGAGGTTTCGGCGCCGCAGGATCACGGCCTCGGCGCGGTAGACGCGCGGCCTGGCAGGCACCGCTAGAAGTCCTGGCGGCCTTCGAGCGCGCGCGCGAGCGTGAGGTCGTCCGTGTACTCGAGATCGGCACCGCTCGGGAGCCCCCGCGCGAGGCGCGTGACGCGCACTCCGAGCGGCAGCAGGAGACGCTGGATATACATCGAGGTCGCCTCGCCCTCCAGGCTGGGGTTCGTGGCCATGATCACTTCCGTGATCCCGCCCGCCTCGACGCGGCGCACGAGGTCGCTCACGCGCAGCTGCTCCGGCCCGATCCCATCGATCGGGTTCAGCGAGCCGTGGAGGACGTGGTACAGCCCGCGGTAGCCGCCCGTGCGCTCGACCACAAGAACGTCGAGCGGCTGCTCGACAGCGCAGATCACCGTGCGCTCGCGGCGATCGTCGGCGCAGAAGGCACAGGGATCGGTTTCCGTGATGTTGAAGCACTCGCCACAAAGCACGACCCGCCGTTTCACGTCGCCCACCGCCTGCGCGAGCGCGAGGGCGTCTTCCGCGGGCGCGCGGAGAACGTGATAGGTGAGCCGCTGGGCCGATTTGGGGCCGATGCCCGGAAGCTTCGCGAACTCGTGAATGAGGCGGGCGATAGGCTCGGGGGTGCCGGCAACCGGCTCGGACACGCGCCCTTAGCCGCCCTGCCCGGGCAAATTGAGGCCGGCGGTGAGGGGGCCGAACGAATCGGCCTGAAGCGCGCTCGCGCGCTCGGAGGCGTCGTGAATCGCGGCCACGATCAGGTCTTCGAGCATCTCCACATCGTCGGGGTCGATGACATCGGGCTCGATCTTGACAGCCTCGATTTTCTGGTCACCGCTCATCGTGATCCGGACCGCACCACCGCCGGCGCTACCTTCGACCGTGGTCGCGGCCAGCTGCTCCTGAGCTTGCTGGAGCATCGCCTGGGCTTCCGCGATCTGGTTCCCCTGGGCGCCACCCGCACGCCCGCCGCCACCCCCACGGCGGAGGTAGCGATTGCGACCACTGCTCTTCGCCATCAGGATCTGCCCTCGCCCGCGGTCTGGGGAGCAGGCGCGGGCGGCGCGGGCTGGTCCACGGGCGTCGCACCCATCGCCTTGGCCGCCTGGGCGAGATGGCCTCCCTTGGCCGGGCGGCGGGCAGGCGGGGCCTTATCGATCTGGCGCACGGAGAGCGTCACGGGCTGCTTCAACAACTCCTCCGCCTTCTGCTCGACGAGGGTCCGCCCGTCGTTCGCGACCTTCTGCATGTGAAGAGGATAGTAGAAACCGAGCTCGAGTTGCCCGTTCTCCATCGAGAGCACTTCGCAGGAGTTGTTGAGCCAGGCCGCGAGTACCGGCGCGGCCAAGTGGCAGCGCTCGTAGAGCTCGCGGAGGAAGCGCGCCTCGGTCGTGAGCGTTTCCTCTTCCCGTTCGGCCCCGCCGCTTCGTGGGCGCCGCGCCGGGCGGGGTGCCGCCCGCGTCTGCCCGTTCGTCCCCTCCGCCACAGGGGCGGCGGCAGAGACCGGGGGACCGAGGATCGTAGCAGCGCACGCGACTTCGAGGGGGACCGCGCTCCCCGGATCGCGGCGGAAGTCCGCCTGGGAGAGCTCCGCCACGGCGGTCGTGAGCAGGGCCAGGCCTGGGTCGCGTTCGCGGGCCGCTTCGAGGAGCCGCTCGCGTAGCGTATCGAGGGCCTCGCGCGTGAAGCGGGCGATGTCGAGGCCGTCGTCCGCGACCTCGCGCGCGATCTCGAGAGCGCTAGCGAGATCGTTCGCAATGAGCGCGTCCGCCAGCTTCTGCGAGCGTTCGTCACGGACCAGCCCGAGCGATTCGAGCACGTCGTCCGTGCTGGGCGCGGGGCCGTACATCGACGCGATCTGCTCGAGCAGGGTGATGGCGTCACGGAGAGCGCCGCGCCCCTCCTGCGCGATCGCCAGCAAGCCCTCATCGGGGATGGCGAAGCCCTCCTGCTCCCCGATGTAGCGCAGGCGGGCGATCATCGCGTCGTTCGGCACGCGCCGGAAATCGAAGCGCTGGCAGCGCGAGATGATCGTCGCGGGCACCTCGTGGAGCTCGGTGGTCGCGAGGATGAAGATCGCGTGCGGGGGCGGCTCTTCGAGCGTTTTCAAGAGGGCGTTGAAGGCGCCCGTGGTGAGCATGTGGACCTCGTCGAGGAGGTAGACCTTCTTCTCGAGGTCGCTGGGGGCGAAAGCGATCTTGTCCCGTAGCTCGCGGACATCTTCGATCCCACGGTTGCTCGCGGCATCCATCTCTATCAGATCGAGGGCGGCCCCGCGGTTGATCGCCTCGCAGGAATCACAGGCGTTACATGGTTCGCCCTCGCTGAGATTGTGGCAATTGACCGCTTTGGCGAGGATCCGCGCGGTCGTGGTCTTGCCGGTGCCACGCGGTCCCGCGAAAAGGTAGGCGTGCGCGACCTTCTCCGCGGTGAGGGCGTTGCGCAATGTCGACACCACGTGATCCTGGCCCACGACCTCATCGAATCCGCGTGGACGCCACTTGCCGTAGAGCACCGCTCCTCCTGGGGCGCGAGGATGGTAAGCGCGAGTATAGAACAGATGTCCGGCCTAGACCCGCGAGGCCTCCGCGGCTAACCGGAGACATCGCCTTCGCAGCCTGAGCCTCAGCGCCCGTGACTCGTTATGTCGCCGAGATAGTGCTCTTCGCGCGCGCGCATGCGGACGGCTTCGGCGTCGCTGACATGATCGTAGCCGCAGAGGTGAAGGATGCCATGGACGAGCAGGTGGGCGAGTTCGTCCGCAAGGGGATGCGCGAGTTCGGTGGCCTGGCGCTGGGCTGTGGGGGTGCTGATGGCGATCTCGCCCAGGCTCCGGTCCTCGCCCTCGCCGAGCGGCACCTCCGCCGCCTCCGGGAAAGCGAGCACGTCGGTGGGGGCGTCGATCCCGAGGAAGCGGCCGTTGAGCTCCTGCAGGGTCTCGTCATCCGTGGTCAGAATCGTGAGGGTCACGCCAGGTGCGACCTTCTCGCCCGCGAGCACGCGCTCGGCGAGTGCGGCAAGGGCCGCGGTATCGACGCCGACAGGCTCGACCTCGATTACGAAGTCGACCGCGTACGACATCGCGCGAGCCTAAGTCGTGGTGAAGATTTCGGCGGCGTCGCGCGCGGCCTCGACCAGCGGCATGGGGAGGATGCCGAAGACGATCACGCCAGCGGTAGCGACGCCCAGCGCGAGGCCGATCGTGGGCGAGACCGGCAGCTTGCGCTCGTCCGCGGCGTCGCCCAAGAACATCTGGCGCACGACGGCCAGGTAGTAGTAGGCCGAAATGACCGAATTCAGCACAGCGATGATGACGAGCCAGACGAGATCCGCACGGATGCCGGCGTTGAAGACGTAGATCTTCGCCCAGAACCCCGCGGTCGGTGGGATCCCCGCGAGTGAGATGAGGCAGAAGGCCAAGGCAAGCGCGAAGAACGGGGCGCGACGCCACATCCCGGCATAGTCCGCGATCTTGTCGCTGCCGATGCGCTGAGAGATGCCGATCACGGCGATGAAGGCGCCGAGGTTGGTGAACGCGTAGGCGGCCACGAAGAGGAGCACGCCGCTCGCGCCCAGCACGAAGTCGTCCCCAGCGACGGAGATCGCGGCGAGGCCGATCATGAAGTTGCCCGCCTGCGCGATGGACGAATAGCCGAGCATGCGCTTGATGTCGGTCTGGACGATCGCGAGGACGTTGCCGAGGGTCATCGAGGTGGCCGCGATGACGGCGAAGATCATCGACCAGTCGTCACTGAGGAAGTCCTCGCCCAAGGCCTCGAAGAAGATGCGCATGACGACGGCGAAGGCTGCGGCCTTCGACCCCACCGAAAGGAACGCGGCGACGGGCGTGGGGGCGCCCTGGTAGACGTCGGGGACCCACATCTGGAAGGGCACGACCGCCATCTTGAAGCCGAAACCAGCGATCAGGAGCACGGACGAAACGATCAGGAGCGAACGGTTCTCGGCGCCCGTGTCGGCGATCGCGGCGCCGATATCAACGAGCAGGGTGGAGCCGGTGAAGCCGTAAAGCAGCGCCATTCCGTAGAGGAGGAGCGCCGAGGCGATCGCCCCGAGGAGGAGGTACTTGATCCCCGCCTCGCCGGAGCGCTGGTCCTTGCCCCAGCCCGCGAGGACGTACTGCGGGATCGAAGAGAGCTCGAGGGCGAGGAAGATCGTGATCAGGTCCCGGGCCGAGGCGAGGAACATCAGCCCCGCGGAGGCCGTGAGGATGAGTGCGTAGTACTCGGACTGGCGATGGCCTTCGCGATCGACCCAATCGATCGAGGCGACGATCACGGTGGCGGTAATGCCGGCAAAGACGAAGTAAAAGAAGACGGCGAACTGGTCCAGCGCAAGGGTGCCGTCGAAGGCGGTCTGGAAGTCGTCGCGCGCTACCCAGGTCGTCGTCCAGATAGCGGAACCGGCGATCCCCAACAGCGCGATGTAGGGCAGGGCCGCCCGCTGCTTCGGGAAGATCGCTTCCCAGGCGATCACCGCCCCGGCCGCGATCAGGACTGCGAGCTGGGGGCCGACGATGTCCAGTTCGCTCATGCGGAGACCCTGGCGCTGACGACTTCGATCGCGGGATCGATCATGTCCATGATCAGGTCGGGATAGACGCCGAGAAGGACCACGAGCGCGGCGAGGCCGAGGACGGCCGCGTGCTCCCACCAGTAGCGCTGATCGCCGGCTTCATCCCACTCGTGGCGAACGGGGCCAAAGACGACGCGCTGGAGTGCCCAGAGGATGTACCCGGCGGAGAGCACGGCGCCGAAGATGGCCATCAGCACGGCCCATTCGTGCTTCTGGAAGGCGCCTAGGAAGACCGTGATCTCGCCGATGAAGCCTGCCAGGGAGGGCAAGCCGACGCTGGCGAAGCCGGCGAAGACGAGGCCGGTGGCGATCAGCGGCATCTGGCGGGCGAGCCCGCCGAGCCGCCCGATCTCACGCGTGTGCGTGCGCTCGTACATGATCCCGACGACCACGAAAAGAAGGCCCGTGATCAGTCCGTGCGCGAGCATCTGATAGGCGGCGCCGACCAAGGCCGTGCTGCCGAGCGCGCCGATCCCCAGCAGGACCAGGCCCATATGGCTCACCGAGGAGTAGGCGATCAGGCGCTTCACATCCGTCTGCCGGAAGGTGACGAAGGCGCCGTAGAGGACGCTGGCCGCGCCGATGGCGGCCAGCCAGATCCCAAAGTCGTCCGCCTGCTGGGGAAGGATCGTGACGCACATGCGGATGATCCCGTAGCCGCCCATCTTCAGCAGGACGCCCGCGAGCATCACCGATACGGCCGTGGGAGCGTCGCTGTGGGCGTCGGGGAGCCAGGTGTGGAGCGGCACGATCGGCAGCTTCACGGCGAAGCCGATGAACAGGAACAGGAAGATCCAGCGCAGCGGCAGGACGGTGTCATCGAAGCTGGACTGCCCGAGGACGGCGATATCGAACGTGTTCGCACTGAAGGCGAGGGCGAGGATCGCGACCAGCATGAAGGCCGAGCCCGCGACCGTGAAGAGCACGAACTTCATCGCCGAATACTCCTTCCGCCCGGAGCCCCAGACGGAGATGAGCAGGTACATCGGGAAGAGCTCGAGCTCCCAGAAGAGGAAGAAGAGGAGGAAGTCCATCGCCGTGAAGACGCCCAACACCGCGGTTGAGAGCAGCATCAGGCTAGCGAAGTAGGCGCGCGGGCGCTTCTCGATGCTGAACGAAATGAGCACCGAGGCGGTCGTGAGGAACGTGGTCAGGACGACAAGAGGGAGACTGAGGCCGTCGACGGCGAGGAAGTACTGAATCTCGAACGAGCCCGTATCGATCCAGGTCGCGCGGTCGACGAACTGGAAGCCACCGATCCCCGCCTCAAACTCGAAAAAGAGCCAAAGCGAAAGGGCGAGTGTCGCGAGCGAGCCGAGGAGGGCGATCCACTTGGCGTACTGGGCCTGTTGCGCCGGCAGCATCATCGCGACGATCCCCGCGGCAGCGGGCAAGAACACGAGAACGGTCAGTTCCACGCCAGCCTCCTCACAACGGGTTCGCGATGAAGACGATGATGGTCACGACGAAGACGCCGGCGGCGAGGCCGGCGCCGTAGAGCTGAAGCTGTCCGGTCTGAATATGGCGCAGGACGCTGCTCGATTGCGAGCCCGCCCAGCCCACGCCGTTCACCGCGCCGTCGACCACGTCGCGGTCGAAACGCTCGACCAGCCCGTTCCAAGCGCGCTGGAAGATCTGGGTAGCGATGGCCCGCTCGTAGAGGTCATCGAGGAAGAACTTCCGCTCGAGGATGAGGGCGATGGGGTAAGCGGTCCGCCGGATCTCGCGGGCGGGCACGAGCTGGCGGTGGTAGATCGCCCAGGCCGTAGCGATCCCCGCGAGCGCGATGATCGTGGAACTGATCGCGATGCCGTAGCTGAAGTCGGGTGCTGCGTGCAGGGCCTCCGCGGGTACGGCGGCCTCGACGAAGTGGTGGAACTCCTTGCCCCACGACCACCACCCCGCAGCGATCGCCCCGACGCTGAGGACGATCAGCGGCAGGGTCATCACCCACTTCGACTCGTGGGGGCGCGCCGGATCGCCGTGGAAGTGCGAATCCTCGTCCTCCGGGTCGACCGCCCCGCCGCCTTTGTAGTCGCCGAAGAAGGTCAGGAAGACGGCCCTGAACATGTAGAGCGCGGTCAGGAAGGAGGCCACGGCCGCGATCACGTAGAAGGCCCGCTCTTCGTGCCAGGCCTCGAGCAGGATCTCGTCCTTCGACCAGAACCCCGCGAGGGGGAAGATGCCGGCGAGGCTCAGCGTGCCGATGAGGAACGTCCAGAACGTGATCGGCATCTTCGTGCGGAGACCGCCCATGAGGCGCATGTCGAACGTGTTCGTCGCGTGGTTCACGGACCCGCTGCCGAGGAAGAGCAGCGCCTTGAAGAAGGCATGCGTGAAGAGGTGGAAGATCGCGACGGCGTACCCGAAGACGCCGAGCGCCAGCATCATGTAGCCGAGCTGGCTGATCGTCGAATACGCGAGCACCCGCTTGAGATCGGACTGCACGAGCGCGATCGTGGCGCCAACGATGATCGTGGCGGCACCGATCCAGGCGACGGTCTCACGCGCGTCCGCGGAGACATCGAGGATGGGGAAGAAGCGCGCCATCAGGTAGACGCCGGCCGCCACCATGGTCGCGGCATGGATGAGCGCGGAGACCGGGGTAGGGCCCTCCATCGCGTCGGGGAGCCAGACGTGGAGGGGGAACTGCGCGCTCTTGCCGACCGCGCCCGCAAAGATGCCTAGCCCGAAGAGTGTGATCGTCGTCGATGAGAGGACGCCGGTGAGTGCCAGTTCGTGGATTTCGTCGATGGCAAAGGTCCCGCCGCGCGTCCAAATCAGAAGGATCGCCGCGAGCAGTCCGAGGTCGCCGATGCGCGTGACGATGAAGGCTTTTTTCGCAGCTTGTGGAACCAGAAGCCGATCAGGAGGTAGCTGGACAGCCCGACGAGCTCCCAGAAGATGAAGAGCATGAAGAGGTTGTCGGCGAGGACCAGGCCGAGCATCGAGGCGACGAAGAGGCTCATGAAGGCGTAGTAGCGCCCGTAGCCGGGGTCGTGCTCCATGTAGCCCTGCGAATACACCTGGACGAGGAAGGCCACGCTCGTAACGACGATGAGCATCACCGCGGTGAGGCCGTCGATGCGCACGCCGAGGTTCACTTCGAGCGCGCCCGCCTGGAACCATTCGTGGGTGTGAATGGCAACGCGGCCGTCTGCGTCGAGGACCTCGGTCAGGGTGATAAGCGAGAGGAAGAGCGAGGCGCCGATTGCGAGGATGCTGACGTAGCCTGCGATCTTGGGGAGCTTGTGCAGGTAGGCGGTGATCAACGCGAACGCGACCAGGGGGCTCCCGATGATGGCCCAGAGGACGGCCTCGTCGATCGAGGGGATTTCGCTCATCGCCTCAGATCTTCCTCAGGATTTCGCGGGCCACGTGGGCTTTGCCCGTGGGCACGTAGATCGTGCGTTCGTCCCGCATCGAAGCGTCTTCGCCTCGGCCCACGGGTGGGATGACGACGATGCGGAGCCCCTCAGCGGCGAAGAGTTCATACCAGGTCTCGGCCACGTAGGCGTTCCCAACGGTCATGAATTCGACCCACATCCGGCTACAACCTGAGGAGGTCGAGCTGATCGACCTCGACCGTTTCGCGGGTGCGGTAGATCGAGACGGCCATCGCCAGCGCGACCGCGGCCTCAGCCGCAGCGACGGTGATGACGAAACTGACGAAGACGTGGCCGGCGATCGGCTGCTCGCTCGCGCCGAACCTCGAGAAGGCGATGAGCGTGAGGTTGACGGCATTGAGCATGAGCTCGATACCCATGAGGACGCCCACGGCGTTGCGCTTGCTCAGCGCAATCACCAAGCCCAGGGAGAACAGCAGCGCGCCGACGGTCAGGAAGTGTTCGAGGTCGAGGGTCATGCGTCGTCCTCGGCTTCTTCCTCGCTCGTGCGCACGAGCATGATCGCGCCCACGAGCGCAGCCGTGAGAAGCACAGAGGCGATCTCGAAGGGCAGGACCCAGGTCGAGAGCAGCGCCTTGCCCAGGTCCTCTGCGGAAAGGGCGGGATCGCTCGCCACGACCGCCCACTCGGTGTCGTAGATGACGAACAGGAACACGGTCCCCAATGCGATGCCGAGCAGGATGGCGGGGCCGACCATCGCCGTCTCGGAGTTGTCGCGGATGGTGCGGGGCGTGAGGACGATCGCGAACAGCATGAGCACAGCAATCGCACCGACGTAGATGACGATCTGCGCCATCGCGATGAACTCCGCCGAGAGCAGGACGAAGAAACCGGCAACGCCAATAAAGGTGACGATGAGCAAGAGCACCGCGTGGAGCAGGTTGCGGGAAACCATCACGCCGCCGGCCGCTCCTAACGTGACGAAGGCGAGCGCCCAAAACGCGATGCCGACTCCCGCTCCGTCCATCTACTCCCCGCCGCCCGTCTGGCCTTCGACGGGGACATAGCCGCCGGCTTCGCGCACCAAGCGCGGCTTCGTGGGGATGCGCTCAGGGCGGTAGCCGAGCAGGCGCGCCCAGAGGTACGCCGCTGCCGCCGATGCGACGAGGTTGCCCGCGGCGAAAGCGAAGACGATGCCGTCGCCGATGTCGTTCTCGACCCAGAGCAGCCGCTCGAGCGAGACCAAGAAGAGATTGAAGACGGCAAGCGGCAACAGGAACTTCCAGGCGAACGCCATCAGCTGATCGATGCGCAGGCGGGGCAGTGTGCCCCGGGTCCAGATGAAGACGAAGTAGAAGAGGTGGGTCTTTGCAATGAAGATCATCCACGGGGGAACCCACTCCTCCAGCCCCCACATCGACCAACCGCCGAGGAAGACGGTAGCGGCGAAGGCCGACGCGGCCAGGGCGTAGCCGATGTCCATTCCGTAGAAGAGCCCCCACTTCATGCCGCTGTACTCGGTGAGGTAGCCGGCGACGATCTCGGACTCGGCCTCGGCGATGTCCGTGGGGGTGCGGTTGAGCTCCGCGCTCACGCTGATGAAGTAGATGAGGAAGGCCAGCGGCATCATGAAGACGAGCCAGAGGTTGACGTCGGCCTGGAAGAGGACGATCCCCTGGAGGCTCATCGTGCTGGAGAAGACCACCACCGCAAGGAGGCTGAGCACGAGCGGCACTTCGTAGCTGACCGACATCGCGACGACGCGCATTGCCCCGTAAAGGCTGTACTTGTTGTTCGACCCCCACCCCGCCATGAACGCAGCCAGCACCGGTAACGCCGAGATCGCGATGAAGTAGATCAGGGCCACGGGGATGTCCGCAAAGATCATGCGCGGGCCGAACGGGATCGTCGCGAAGAGCAGGACCGCGGGCGCGACGAAGAAGATGGGCGCCGCCCACATGATCGCGCGATCGGCGGTCTTCGGGGTCAGCGCTTCCTTCTGCAGGAGCTTGATTGCATCAGCAATTGGCTGCAGCAGGCCGAACGGACCGACCCGGTTCGGGCCCCGGCGCGCCTGCATGCGCCCGATGATGCGGCGCTCGCCGTACACGCCCACGATGAGCTGCGAGGGCAGCACGAAGATCAGGAAGAAGGCGACGAACCCGAGCACCGGCGCGACGATGTAAGCGACTTCGCTCGGCGCCACCTTGTCGATCCCTTCGAGGATCTCCCGCGAGATGTTCGAAAGGTCACGCAGGTCGTACCAGTGATCGGTGACAAGAGGACCCATCAGCGGTCGATCTCCCCGACGACGATGTCGATCGACCCGAGGGCCACGATCGCATCAGCGATCGAGCCGCCGACGGTCATCTCCCGCAAGACGGTGAGGTTGATGAGCGAGGGCGGGCGGATATGGAAGCGGTAGGGCGAGGGGCCCTCGTCACTCACGAGGTAGTAGCCGAGCTCGCCGCGGGGACTCTCGATGCGCGCATAGGCCTCGCCCGCAGGGGGGCGGAGCGCGAGTGGGACCTCGGTGCTATGCGGGCCCCCCGGCAGCCCATCAAGCGCCTGCTCCACGATCTTCAGGCTCTGGCGCATCTCCTCGATGCGGATGATGAAGCGGTCGTAGGCGTCGCCCTGGTAGCCGATCGGGATCTCGAAGTCGTACTGCTCGTAGCCGCAGTAGGGGTCGGCCTTGCGGATATCCCAAGCGACGCCGCTGCCGCGCAGCATGGGGCCGCTCAACGAAGCGTTGATCGCCATTTCGTGGGGAACCACGGCGACGTTGCGCGCTCGCGCGATGAAGATCTCGTTGCCCGAGAGGAGACCCTCGCCGTCGTCGATCGTCTGGCGCATGGCGGGGATGAAGGCGCGAACCTCCTCCTCGAAGCTCTCGGGGAGATCGAAGGCGACGCCCCCGATACGCATGTAGTTACACGTGAGGCGCGCGCCGCTGGTCATCTCGAAGATGTCCAGGATCTTCTCGCGTTCACGCATGAACCACATGATCGGCGTCTGCCAGGCGCCGGTGTCGTTCGCGAACGCGCCCGCTCCCATGCAGTGGCTGGCCACCCGCTGGAGCTCGGCCATGATCACGCGGATCGCCTGGCCGCGTTCGGGCACCTCGATGTCGGCGAGCTTCTCCACGGCGAGGCAGTAGCCGAGGTTGTTCGACATGCTGCTCAGGTAGTCGGTGCGGTCCGTGAAGGGGATGTTCTGGGTGTAGGTACGCTCTTCCGCGAGTTTCTCCATCGAGCGATGGAGGTAGCCGATCACCATCTCGGCGTCGATGATTCGCTCACCGTCGACCGTCGCCTTCACGCGGAAGACGCCGTGGGTCGACGGATGCTGCGGCCCGATGTTCATCACGAACGGTTCGGACTGGACGATCTCACTCATCGGATCGCGCTCATTGGACGGGATGCACCGGGGGCTCGGGCTTCGCGGAGGTGCCCGCGAATTCGTTCAGGCCGGGCTGGAGGCCGCCGGGCATCGCCAGGAAGTCCTTGCGCAGCGGATGCCCCGGGTAGCCCTCCCAGAGGAGGATGCGGGTGAGGTTGGGGTGGCCCTCGAAGCCGATGCCGAAGAGATCGTAGGCTTCGGACTCCTGGATCCAGGCCCCCTGCCAGATATCGACGACGCTGGGAACCACCGGCTCCTCGCGCTCCCAAGCTTCGACCTTCGCGCAGGCGATCTGGTTTCGCTCGAGGGACTGCAGGTGGTAGACGACTTCGAAGTGGTCCCAGTAGTCCGCGGCGCAGAGGTTCGTGAGGTGGACGAAGTCCGTTTCCGGGTCGTCGCGGAGGGCGCGGAACGTCTGCAGCGCGCTTTCCGGCTTCAGCGCGCAGGCGGTCTCGCTCGTCCGCGCAACCGAACCGGGAACGAGTCGCTCCGCCGCCGCCGCGAGCTCCGCGCCGGACCACCACTTCGTCGCCATCAGCTCCACTCCAGGGCGCGCTTGCGCCAGGCGTAGAGGCCGCCGATCACGAAGGTGCCGATGAAGAGCGACACCTTGGCGAATCCGGCTATCCCGACATCCTCGAAGACCACGGCCCAGGGAAAGAGGAAAACGATCTCGACATCGAAGAGGAGGAACAGGAGCGCGATGTAGTAGAAGCGGAAGTTGAACTGCGTGAGTGCGGGGCCACGCGTGACCATGCCGCACTCATAGGTGTCTTCCTTCACTGGGTCCGAAGGGACTTTTGGGCGAATGCCCATGAACTGGAAAGCCCAGGACTGCAAAATCGCGCCGGCCGGAAAGACGAGCGCGATGATGACCAGAATTGCGATGTGGCCGTATTCGTGCAGCACGCTCGAGGCCGTTTGTGAAATTTGTCGCTAAGACCGGCGGAACTATAGCACGGACGGCCCTTCGGAGCCGCTGGACCGCGCCCCAGGCGGCCGTCGCAGCCCGCGGCGCACGGGCCTCTTCGAGCCGGAGCGATCAGCAGGCCAAGGCAGTCCTAGACGCGACCCCTGGGGGGCGCCGGGGAGTCCGCTACGCGCCCCTGGTGCGGACTCCCCGGGCTCTCCCCGCCCCACGGGCGGTGGGGCGGGGAGAGCCACGCGCACTATGGGCCGGCCGCACGAAGGGCGCGCAACGCCGCCGTAAATTCGTCGTAAATCGGGAGCGAGGCCAGGCGGACACCTGGCGACGGAGTGTTACCTATAGCCTAGGGCTATAGGTAACGGCGCAGCAGGTAACGGCGCAGCGGTTTACCTGACCGATAGCGCTCGGGTAGTATTGAGGGCCACCCTTCCCCATCGAGGACGGCATGACGACCGAGACCGATCGGGACCTCTACCCCCTAGACGAGGCACCACCACTGGGTGAGCTGCCCGCCCTCATGCACGCACAGCTGATCCGCCAGTCGCGCTTCGGCGAACCGCGCGACGCCTTCGCGCCCGAGGTCATCCCCGTGCCCGAGGTGGGTCCCGATGACGCGCTCGTCTACGTGATGGCCGCGGGCGTGAACTACAACAACGTCTGGGCCGCCCTCGGCAGCCCCGTCGATGTCATCGCGAGCCGCCAGAAAGCGGGCGAAGCGGAGGACTTCCATATCGGCGGCTCGGACGCCTCCGGCGTCGTCTACGCGATCGGCGAGAACGTCACGAACGTCAAAGTCGGCGACGAGGTCGTCATTCACTGCGGCTCCTGGGACGTGCACGCGCCCGCCGTCATCGCGGGCAAGGACCCCATGTTCGATCCATCCTTCCGCATCTGGGGGTACGAGACGAACTGGGGTTCGTTCGCGCAGTTCACCCGCGTCCAAGCCCACCAGTGCCTCCCCAAAGCGGCCCACCTCACCTGGGAGGAGGCCGCCGCCCCGACGCTCGTCGGCGCGACCGCCTACCGCATGCTCTTCGCCTGGCCGCCCCACACGGTCGAGGAGGGGGATGCGGTGCTCGTCTGGGGTGGGGCAGGCGGGCTCGGCTCGATGGCGATTCAGCTTGCGGCACTGCATGGCGGGCAGCCGATCACCGTCGTCTCCAGCGAGGCCAAAGGCGAGTTCACGAAGCAGCTCGGCGCGGTGGGGTACATCAACCGTAAGGACTTCAGCCACTGGGGCCGCCTGCCGGGATGGGAAGACCAGGCCGGGATGGGCGAGTTCGCCAAGGGCGCCCGCGCCTTCGGCAAGGCGATCTGGGACGTGCTCGGCGAGCGCAAGAGCCCGCGGCTCGTGTTCGAGCACCCCGGCGAAGACACGATCCCGACCTCCATGTTCGTTTGCGATACCGGCGGCATGGTCGTGATCTGCGCAGGCACGACCGGCTACAACGCCGATGTCGACCTGCGCTACCTCTGGATGCGGCAGAAGCGCTTCCAGGGCTCGCACTTCGCCAACGACGAGCAGGCCGCCGCCTTCAACGACCTCGTCGTCCAGGGCAAGATCAACCCCTGCCTCTCGCGCGTCTTCCCGTTTGCGGAGACGGGCGAGTGCCACCAGCTCATGTCCGAGAACCGCCACCCGGACGGCAACATGGCGATTCTCGTAGGCGCGACGTCCGAGGGCACCGGCGCGAAGTAGCTCTTGGCCGTTGGCTCTTGGCCGTTGGCTCTTGGCTCTTGGCTCTTGGCTCTTGGCTCAGTGCAGTTAGCACGCCGACTCCTTTCGCGAGCGGCTTAGGGAGCGTTTCGGCATAATCCGGCGCGAGGAAGGGCCTGCTGATGGCACGTGACTTCGCCGCGGACATTCTCGACCCGGTCGCGCAGGAGATCGTCTCGAACGTGGGCGTCTGGGTCGACCGCGAGGTCAAGCCCGTCGCCAGCGAGTACGAGCACGCCGACGAATACCCCGAGCCGCTGGTCGCGGGCATGGCGGAGATGGGTCTCTTCGCGATCAAGGTGCCCGAAGCCTACGGCGGCCTCGACCTCAGCTTCGAGTGCTATGCCGGTGTGTGCATCGAGCTTGCCCGCGGCTGGATGAGCCTCGCGGGCGTGCTCAACACGCACGTGCTCGTGGGCTACGCCATCGACGAGTACGGCACCGAGGACCAGAAGGAGCGCTTCCTCACGCGCATGGTCCAGCCGGAGATCCGGGCGGCGCTCAGCATCACCGAGCCGGACGCAGGATCGGACGCGCAAGCGATCAAGACCCAGGCGACGCGCGACGGCGACGACTACGTCATCAATGGCCAGAAGATGTGGGTGACGAACGGCCAGCGCGCCGGGGTCTACCTCGTCCTCACCAAGACCGACCCCGAGGCACAGCCTGCCCACCGCGGCATCAGCGCAATGCTCGTCGAGCCCGAAACCGAAGGCTTCGTCGTTGGGCGCAAGCTGGACAAGCTCGGCTACAAGGGCGTCGAGACGACCGAGCTCGCCTTCGACAACGCACGCGTGCCCGCCGCTAACCTCCTCAGCGGCGACGAAGGCCGCGGCTTTCAGCAGGTGATGGGCGCGCTCGAAGTGGGGCGGATCAATGTGGCCGCGCGCGGTGTAGGCGTCGCCCAGGCGGCCTTCGAGGATTCGATCGCCTACGCCCAGCGGCGCGTCGCCTTCGGCAAGCCCATCGCGCAGCACCAGGCCCAACAGATCCGCCTCGCGGAGATGGCGACGAAGATCCGCGCCGCGCGGCTCCTCACCCTCGACGCCGCCCGGCGCAAGGACGGTGGTGGCCGCAGCGACCTCGAGGCAGGCATGGCCAAGCTCTTCGCCACGGAGGTCTGCCAGGAGGTCGTGCTCGATGCGCTTCGCCTCCACGGCGGTGTCGGCTACAGCACAGAGCTGCCGCTGGAGCGCTACTACCGCGACGCCCCGGTGATGGTCATCGCCGAGGGCACGAGCGACATCCAGAAGTTGGTCATTGCGAGGAACCTGCTTCGTGAGTATGCGATCGAATAGCCCAAACACTGATCAGATACCTGGATACTTAATTTGCGATCGGATGTCGAGTACTATCGGGCCAATCGAACCGGAGGTGCGCCCTATGCAGACCGAACTCATCGCCAAGAGGAACCAAGATGGCAGTCACTCGATCGCTATGGATGCGCAGACACTCGTGCAGCTGGCATGGGTGGACTTCTACGACGACCGCACCGGGGACGGATATCAACGGAACGAGCGGACCAGGGAGAGCCGGGCACGAGCCATCGAGGAATACTTCGCTGGGTGCTCCCGAGCTGGACTGAAGCCCCGACTGTTCGAACTCACTGCGAACATCCGCTCCAAGGCTGACAGCGCCAGCGCAACCGTCAGCGAAATCGACGAGGAAGGGCGCTTCGGGTTCCTGACCGTAGAATCGGAAGGCCATCCGTGGCTTGCGATTATCGATGGTGCCACGCGCCTCCGCGGGATCGAGCGGGCACTCGCAGCTGGCGTGCTCGACGGCTCTGTCCTCTTTGACATCCGCGTCTTCGACGGTCTCACAACAGCCGAGGAGATCGCGCTCTTTCTGTTGGTGAACGAAAAACAGAAGCGGGTGCGGACCGATTTAAGCCGGCGCGTGGTTCAGCGACGGATCGACGAAGGTGAGCTCAACGACCATGAACTAGCGACGCTGAAAACTGTTGTACCCGAGGACGAGAACTGGAAGTTCGAGTCGACTCGCATCGCCGGCATACTGAACGGCGATGCTTCGTCGCCCTGGTACGGCCGGATCCAGATGCCGAACGACAACATCACCAAGCCGATCAAGCTACAGGCCTTCGCCACAAGCTTACGGCCGCTTCTTGAGAATCAAGACATCGGACTCCACCTCAACAAGCTCATCGCGGACGGTGACGTGACCGGTTTCTCAGACACGACCGCGCTTATCGTTCGGATACTCAAAAACTTCTGGCGCGCAGTCCGGACGCGTAACCCTCAGGCCTTCGCAGAACCCAACACAAACGTCCTCTGGGGCAGCATCGGCGTGAACGGGTGCCATGCCGCCCTGGGCGCGGTTCTATCAACCATCATTTCGGGAAGTACGGTCAACTTCCGTGAAGCCAATTTCTCGCAGATGCTTGATGGGTCCTGTGTCGCGGACTACCTGTACTGGTTCTCTCGTCCCGGCCGGGGAGAAGCAGCCGAGTATCCAGGAGATAAGGGTGAAGCAACTACGATGACGGGTGGGTCGGGCTACAAGCGACTCGGGAAGATCCTGGAGGGAGAGTGGCGTGCCGCTCTCCATGCGGCACAGCCGGTGAAGGCCGTGCAAATCTAGTCAGATCGCCGACCGCGGGCCGGTCGGCAGAAGGAGTCTGCAGATGCCCATGCAGCGACTACGCGATCGACTAACTTTTCGGAACCGCCAAGAGCCAACGGCCAAGAGCGGCGAGCGGCCGCAGGACGGGAGCCACCAATGACCATCCACGACGGGCGCGAGTCGTTCGGGCGCTACCTCGAGGAGTTCGAGGTGGGCGATGTCTTCAAGCACTGGCCCGGGCGCACGCTCACGGAGTACGACGACATCCTCCACTGCATGCAGACGATGAACCACCACCCCCTGCACATCGACGCGCGTTTTGGGGCGGAGGAGACCCAGTTCGGCCAGAACGTCGTCGTCGGGACGCTCGTCTACTCGATCGTCTTCGGCATGACGGTCAAGGAGATCTCGGGCAAGGCGATCGCGAACCTCGAGATCGAGTCGCTCAAGCACGTCGCCCCGACCTTCCACGGCGACACCGTCTACGCGGAGACGACGGTGACGGACAAGGTCGAATCGAAGTCGCGCCCGGACCGCGGCATCGTCACGGTCGAGACGCGCGGTTTCAACCAGCGCGATGAGACGGTCCTGACGTTCACCCGCAAGGTCATGATCCCGAAACGCAAGGCTGCCGCGGGTTAGTCCAGCTCGACGAAGCCGATGATCCGCGGATTCTCGCCGCGAGCGATCTCGACACCATCCAGGATGACGCTATCCACGGCCCCAGGGGCTCCGTTGACGATTTGGGCTCGCGGAGTCAAGTCCCACTCCAAGCGGAGCATCTCGATGTCGGTAGCGGGCATCACCTCTCCGGTGGCCACCTCCAAAAGGTAGTGGGTCTCGTCACCGCGGCCGATATCCGCGCACGTCCCGCCGGGCGGAGGCCTGGGCGAATCGGTATAGAGCACCGACGACGAGTCGGGCGACCACGTGATTCCACCGAGAAGGCGCGCTGCGCCGACGGTGGTCGACGCCAGCGCCGCCTCGGTGTCGATGTCTCTGATCATCAGGCCGGACCAAGCCGCCAGGCACGGTGCGTCCACCGCGGGGCTCGGAACCACTCCCCTGCGGAACTCCGGCGAAAGGTTCAGAAAGCCCCAGGGCGGCGTACGGACCGAGCCATCGAGGCTGACTATCGATTTCGGAAGCTGGCCGTGGGAGCTGTAGGCATCGGTCACGGCCAGCAGCGTTCCGTCGACACTCCACTGATGGGAGCCTGGCTGCGAGGTAAGCGCGTCGGGAGCACCGCCCCCGCCCTCGAGCGCGATGAGCGGGTCGCCAGTAGCGGAATCGAGCAGAAGCAGCAGACCCGGCTCAGCCCCGCGGAACAGTAGCGAGAGCGCGAGGATCTGGCCGCCAGGTGCCAGACTGAGCTCGCGCACGGTGTAGCCGTCCCTCCCCTCGAAGAGGCGCGTGAGCGGCCGCCCGTCGAGCGTTGTGCGGTCAATCGTCGAACCGACTCGAACCAGCAGCTCAGCGCCCGCGATTAGGACATCAACACTGCCACGGCCAGCCCTGATGCGGAACGACGCCCATGGGTCGCCGGTGCCCACGTCGTACAGGACGACACGCTGAACAACTGGCTTCTCCGCGAACACATAGATGAACAGCTCCCCGACCGGTGGGTTCGCAGGCGGCGTCTGCGTTGCGGTCGGAACGGCCGTGGGGACGCGCGTGCTCGTTGGCCGCGGGGTGGTCGTGGGGATCGGGGTCGGAACGGTGGTGGAGGTGGGCGGCTCGGTCGTGGAGGTAGGCGGCTCGGTGGCGACCGGAGTTGGGGTCGCTTCGTCGCTGCTGCCGCCGCAGGCCGCCAGCGCGCCGAGCGCGATTCCGAGGAACCCCAGCAGCACCGATCGCCGAAACGTCGCTCGCATCACGCCTGACCATAGTCCCTGGGCCCAGCGGCGATGGGCGAGCGAGCTACGCCGGCTCCAGCGGCGCCATCGACTGCAGCAGGCGCTTGACGCCCGCGCCCTCGAAGGCGACGACGACCTCGACGTCGCCACGGCGCTCCTGGCAGCTCACGACGACACCCTCGCCGAACTTGGGGTGGGCGACGTGGTCGCCGGCATCCCACTGCGGTTCGCCGGCGGCGACCTCCGCCGACGTGGGTGTGGTGCTGGGGGCTGTGGGAGCAGTCTCGACGGATTCGCGGAAGGTCTTCGGTCCGCCGCTGCGGTAGGGCACAAGGAGGTGCGCGGGGATCTCGCTGAGGAAGCGGGAGGCGGGGTTGGTGAGGGGCTGACCGCCGAGGTAGCGGCGGAAGGCGCGTGTCAGGTAGACGGCGTCCTTCGCGCGCGTGATGCCGACGTAGGCCAGGCGGCGCTCCTCCTCCATCTGGCGGGGGTCGTCGAAGGAGCGGATGTGGGGGAGGACGCCCTCCTCCATTCCGACCATGAAGACGACCGGGAACTCGAGGCCCTTGGCCGCGTGCAGCGTGATCAGCGTGACCGCTTCGACGCCACCCTCGAGCTCGTCCACGTCGGCGACGAGGGCGACGTCCTGGAGGAAGCTGGCGAGATCGCCCCCTTCCTCGCCGATGGTGTCTTCGTACTGGGCCATGACCGAGCGCAGCTGGAGGATGTTCTCCATGCGCTCCTCGGCGCCCTCCTCCTTGTCGCGGAGGTAGTCGACGTAGCCGCTCTCGAGGAGGACGTGGTCGAGGAGCTCGGCGAGCGGCCGGTCGCGCTCGAGCCGGATCGCCTCGATCGCGTCGACGAAACGGCGCAGGGCGGTGGCCGCACGCGCAGCGATGCCCGGGACCGGCTCGCCGCGCGCGGCGGCTTCGCAGGCGTCCCAGATCGCGAGCCCCGTCGCGCCCGCGTACTCCGCCAGCCGCGAGATGGTGACGTCGCCGATACCACGCGTGGGGACGTTGATGATGCGCAGAAGGCTCGCCTCATCGAGGCGGTTCTGGACCAGACGCAGGTAGGCCACGAGGTCCTTGATCTCGCGGCGCTGATAGAAGCGCACCCCGCCGATCAGGCGGTAGGGAATGCGATGCCGCACGAGCGCGTCCTCAATCGGGCGCGACTGCGCATTCGTGCGGTAGAGCACGGCGAGCTCGCCGAGGGAGCGCCCGGGCACCGAAAGGCGTTCGACCTCACGGGCCACGAACTCGCCCTCCTCTTCGTCGTTGTAGGCCTCGTAGCTCGTGAGGGGATCGCCGTCCGCGCGATCGGTCCAGAGCCGGCGCTCGACATGGCCGCTGTTGTTGGCGATCACGGCATCGGCGGCGTCGAGGATCGGCTGCGTCGAGCGGTAGTTCTGCTCCAGCAGGTAGGTCGCGGCCTGAGGGAAGTCGCGCAGGAAGTACTGGGTGTTGCGCGCGTCGGCGGCGCGCCACGAATAGATGCTTTGGTCAGGGTCACCGACGACACAGATGTTGCCGTGCACCGAGGCGAGCTGACGTGCGAGCGCGAATTGCGCCGGGTTCGTGTCCTGGAACTCGTCGACGAGCACGTGCAGGTACTGGCCCGCGCGGCGCTCGAGCGCCTCCTCGGACTCGCGGAAGAGACGCACGGTTTCGCTGAGGAGGTCGTCGAAATCGAGGGCAGAGGCGGCCTTCAGGGCGCTCTGATAGCGCTCGAAGGCGCGCGCGACGATCTCGTCGAAGTAGCTCTCGGCGTGCCGCTCGAAGTAGTCCTCGCCCCGCATCTCGCTCTTCCCGGCGGAGATGGCGGAGAGCACGGCGCGGGGCGAGAAGCGGCGGATATCGACGCGCAGCTGTTCGAGGATGCGCTTCATCAGCGCCGTCTGGTCGCCGTCGTCGTAGATGACGTAGTTGGGGGAGAGGCCGATCTCCTCGCCGTGGATCCGAAGCCAGCGGGCGCACATCGAGTGGAAGGTGCCGAGATGGAGCTTGGCCGCGTCTTCGCCCAGGAGCGCTTGCGCACGCTCGCGCATCTCGCGTGCGGCCTTGTTCGTGAAGGTCACGGCGAGGATGCGCCAGGGGGCGACCCCCTGTTCGCGCACGAGCCAGGCGATGCGATGGGTGATGACGCGCGTCTTGCCGCTACCGGGCCCCGCGAGGATGAGCTGCGCGCCCTTGGCGTGCTCCGCCGCGGCGAGCTGAGCGGGATTGAGCGCGTCGACGGCGGCGGGCGGGGGTTCGGCAGCCGTCACGGCTCGATCTTACCTTGATAGCCTCGCCGCTCGTCTCGATAGCCTCGCCACTCGACTCGATAGCCTCGCCACTCGACTCGATAGCCTCGCCACTCGACTGCTTCGTCTTCGCGCCCTGCCGGTCGCGGCGCCTCCGCGCTCGCGCGCTCGGGGCGTTCGGCGCGGTGCCCGCCTACCGCTGATCTTCATCGCCTCGCTGGTCGTCTGCTGCGGCTGCCCGCCCTCCGGGCGCTGCGCCTGCGCGCTCGCTCCCTGGGACTGTCGCGTGGGCCGCCTCCTGCCGCTGCCCGCTCTCCGGCGCTGCGCCTGCGCGCTCCCTGGGGCCGTCGGGTGGGGCGCTGCCTGCGGCCGCTGCGCCCCTTCCCGGGACGGCTGCGCCCGCGGGCTCGCCCTCTCGGGGCTCCCCGCGCCCCCGGGACCTCGGACCGGGTCTGCGCTTCCGCCCTCCCTGCGGGGCCGCGCGACTGCTGCGGCGCCTTCCGGGGGATTCGCCTTCGCTCGCAGCACTGCGCCCATCTGCTGCGGTTTGGGGCCTTCGCCACCGTCGTTAAGACAGCTGATCGGTTCCCTGGCGCTACTGACCAAGCGATGTTGTACTCTCAGGAGACTGGCGCGCTAGGCGCCGTCGGCGGCTCGAGCGCCACGCGGCGGGCCCGCCGCGTGGGGATGGCGAGGAGGCCCGATGTTCCTGGTTGATTGGCCGGGCGGCTCGTGGCAGGAGACGATCCGGCTCATCGTCACGGTCCTGGCGGTCTACGCGTCGGTGCTGTGGGTCGCGCTCATCTTCTGGGTCTACCGCGACATTCGCCAGCGCACCCGCGACCCCATCGTGCAGACGGTCTCGGTGCTGCTCGCGCTTGTGTTTTTCCTGCCGGGCCACTGGGTGTACCTGATCCTTCGGCCGCGGCAAACGCTGACCGAGCTCTACGAGCGCTCCCTGGAAGAGGAAACGCTCCTCCAGGATCTCGAAGACCAGAAGGCCTGCCCGAACTGCCGCCGGCGGGTGCGCGACGACTACCTGGTCTGCCCCTCCTGTCGCACGGACCTAAAAGAGCCGTGCGAAGCCTGTGCCAAGCCACTGGACTACGGGTGGGTCACGTGCCCGTACTGCTCCCAGGAGAAGGCACCACGGGCAGCGCCCACGGCGAGGGTGCCGCGCGGCCGCCCGCCAGCAGCGGTGGCCCCGGGGCCGGCGCCACCGCCACCCGCTCGAGCGCGGCCGACCCCGGCACGGGCCACGAATGCGAGGTCGTTGCCGCCGCCCGTGCAGCGTCCGAACCCCGGCGTCCGGCGCCAGGACGCGCCCCCCAGCCAAGCGGAACGCGCGCGCCTCATCGAGTAACTGCTCCTTCGCCTCCCGTCACGCAGCGTCGTGCCCGGCCCGGTGACGAGGTCGTAAGACGGGGGCTTTGGCGCCGTCAGCCGAGCTTCGCAGCGAGCGTTTCCGCGAGTGCGGTCCCCGCAAGCAGCTCGGCCATACGCTCCAGCTTACGTTCGCCATGGAAGCGGGTGCGGTCGAAGATGCCCTCCAGGGCAATGACCGTATTCTCCGTGTCGGTACGGGAGAGCATCACCGTCACCCCCCGAGCTGAGGCGGCATCGAAAAGATACTCGCTGGGGTGCCGGCCACCGGTGAGGATGAGGCAGGCGGGCTCGGTCGCAAGGGCGGCGAGGTGCTGGTCGGTCTTGTCGAAGCGCACGACCACCGCCTTCGATTCGAAGCGGCTCAAGTACGGCTGACCCGAGTCCGATCCGATGGGGGCGATGACGAGGTGGTCGCAAGTCGGGTCGAGATCGTCGCCTTCGACGAGCACCTCGGCGCGGAGGGTCGCCTGCGCCTCGGAGACGCTAAACCCGGCGAGGCTGCGATCCTCCGCCATCACGATGAGCGGAACGCCACCGATCGCGGCCGGAGCGTCAGCCTGAACGGACGCCGCGAGGTCGAGCGCGACGATCGCGGCCGGACCGAGTTCGGCCACCCGCTCTTCCGCGGGCAACTCCCGCGTGACGAGAACCGTCGCCGCCGCCTCAGCCACCGCCGCGTCTAGCTCTGCGACGATGATTTCATCCCCAGAGGCCTTGGGCAGGGCGCGCGTCGCGACGGGCGTCGCGGCGCTCCCTGGCGCAAAGTCGAGCGTCGCGAACCAGCGGGCGTCCTCGGCGGCGCTCGTGGCCGTGTCCGTGGACTCGCCGCGGGCGAGCCAGACCGGACGGCCGCTGTAGGCCAACTGCCGCGCGACAGCGGCGGCCACACCGGTCTTGCCCGCGCCAGCAGAGTCCGAGATCACGGCGAGGAGGGGCATCGCGCCCGATTGTGTGCGACGGGCCTGGGTAGCGGCAAGCGGGGCGAGGGGGCGCGTACACTGACGCGGCCGCGTCCAAGGGCTGGCGAATCCTCATCGAGAATACCGATCCGAGAATACCCATCAAGGGGGGCCTGCCGTGAAGGTTGCCGATGCCGTAGCCGAGATCCTGAAACGCGAGGGCGTTGAGTTCCTCGTCGCCTACCCCGTGAATCCGATCATCGAAGCCGCCGCCCGGGCCGACATTCGCACGATCATCGTGCGTCAGGAGCGGACCGGCCTGCACATGGCCGATGCCTTCAGCCGCGTGAACTCGGGCGACCGCATCGGCGTGTTCGCCATGCAGCACGGGCCCGGCGCGGAGAACGCCTTCGGCGGCGTCGCCCAGGCCTACGGCGATTCCGTGCCCATCCTCGTGCTGCCCGGCGGCTACGCCCGCCGCCTCACGAACCAAGCGCCCAACTTCAACTCGTTCCTGAACTTCCAGCACGTCACGAAATGGACGGAGCAGGTGACGCTGGGCTCGACCGTCCCCGAGGTGATGCGCCGCGCCTTCACGCAGGTGCGGAACGGTCGCCCGCGGCCCGTCCTCATCGAGATCCCCGGCGACGTCTTCCAGGAGGAGATCCCGGACGACTTCGTCTACGCGCCCGCCCCGGTTGTCCGCTCAGCGCCTGACCCTGCGGGCGTACGCGAAGTGGCGGCGGTCCTCCGCAACGCCGATAACCCCGTGATCTACGCGGGCCAGGGCGTGCACTACGCAAAGGCCTGGGACGAGCTCCTCGAGCTGGCGGAGCTGCTCCAGATCCCGGTGACGACGAGCCTGCAGGGTAAGAGCGCTTTCCCCGAGAACCATCCCCTCGCGCTCGGGTCGGGGGGCCGGGCGGTGCCTAAGACCGTGTACCAGTTCCTCCAGGACGCGGACGTGATCTTCGGCATCGGCTGCAGCTTTGCCGCCACCGGTTTCGGGATCGCCATGCCGCCGGGGAAGACGATCATCCACGCCACGCTCGATCCCGCCGACCTGAACAAAGACCAAGCTTCGCAACATCAGCTCGTGGGCGATGCGAGGCTGACGCTGCAGGCGCTCCTCGCAGAGCTCCAAGGAGCAACGCCGCGCACGAACAGCGCTCCGGCCCGGATCGCGAGCATGAAGCAGGAGTGGCTCTCGCAGTGGATGCCGAAGTTGACCTCGGAGGAGTCGCCGATCTCGCCGTATCGCGTCATCTGGGACCTGCTCCAGACAGTCGATGTCGACAACACGATCATCACGCACGACGCAGGCAGCCCGCGCGACCAGCTCTCGCCCTTCTGGGAGAGCCACGTGCCGATGAGCTACATCGGCTGGGGGAAGACGACCCAGCTGGGCACAGGCCTCGGCTACGCCATGGGCGCGAAGCTGGCGCGGCCGGAGAAACTCTGCATCAACGTCTGGGGCGACGCCGCGATCGGCTTCACCGGGATGGACTTCGAGACGACCGTGCGCGAACGCATCCCCATCCTCTCGATTCTCTTCAATAACTTCTCGATGGCGATCGAGCTGCCGATCATGCAGGCGGCCACGGAGAAGTACCGCAGCACCGACATCAGCGGGAACTATGCCGATATGGCGAAGGCGTTCGGCGCCTACGGCGAGCGCGTTAGCGACCCTGCCGAGATCGTGCCAGCGCTCAAGCGCGGCATCGCGAAGACCCAGGAAGGGACACCGGTGCTGCTCGAGTTCCTCACCGAAAAGGAGATCGAAATCTCGAAGTTCTAGGCTGCGCCAATGGCGGAGCGCTTGGCCATGGCGGCAGTGCTCCTGGGGCTGCTCGGCGCACTGGCGTGCGGTGGCACTGAGCGGCGTCCGCAGGCGATCACGGAGGGGAGCTGGCAACTCACCGCGGGCGTGCCGGTGGTGCCCGGCTAGCCGCTCACGATCACGTTTGGCGTACGAGCGCCAACCAGTGACTCCGAGTTCACCGACGACGCCGTTCGAGGCGTTGCTGCCTGCAACCAGTACGGGGGCATCGCTCGCATCGTCGGGAGTTCGATCGAAATCAGCGACCTGTACCGCACGCTCATCGGCTGCGAGGCTGCGGTGATCCAGTCTGAGCAGGCGTTCCGCGAGGCGCTCCCACGGGTCGACCGATTCGAACTGAGGGGGCGTGAGCTGGTCCTCAGTGGCCCGCCGGACATCGAGCTGCACTTTGCGTGGCTGCCCCCGATCTCGCGCGCCGAATTGATCGATACGACCTGGACTCTGGAGGCCGAGATCGGCGAGGACGGGTTTATCCGGACGCCCGAAGGCGACTCGCCCACGCTCCTCTTCCGGAGCGACGGCACGTTCTCCGCCGCGTCCGGCTGCCGTTCCATCACCGGCGAATGGTCCGTTGAGGGAGCATTCATCCGCACGCCCTCGGGGCGTGCGCGTGATACCTGCCTCCCGGCTGAGGGCGATCGGCTGCCGGGATTTACCGGCCAAGCCAAGCTCGACGGCGACCGGCTGACGATCAGTTTCCTGCGCGGCGGCGGCAGCGCGGTCTATCGCGCCACGGACCGGTAGCTGCGACCCGCCCGAAACTTCGGAAAGGCCAGGTCAGGAATCAGGGTTTCCGCTAATCCAGCCTTTCCGTGCCACCGCGCATACTCACCGGCACATCGCCAAGGAGGCGATCGATGCCGACACTAGAGGGCTCCAACGTCACGCTCCTGCCGACCGCCGACGGAACGGCGCCGCGGCTCTCGCCCCTCGGGCGGGCCGACGGCGCTCCGCGGCAGCGCCGTGGCCAGCCGGCGCGCCGCCTCGCGAGCGAAGACGAGCTCCTCGCGCGGCTGACCCTCCTGGGCCAGCTCGCCCCCGCGGGCCCGCTCTCGTTCATCACAATCACCATCCATGGCCTCGCCGACCTCGAGCCGCACGACTGGCGCACACCCGCGCATGTCGTCGATGCCGTCGGGCGACAGGCCCTCGGGGTCGTGCGCTCGACCGACCTCCTCGGTCGCCTCTCGAACGCCAGCTACGGATTGGTGCTGCAGGGAGCGGCCGGCGCCCGTGCCACGGCGATGGCCGACGAACTGACCGAGATCCTCGGGCGGCTGCCGGTCGGTGAAGCACCGATCGAGATCGTCGTATCGGCGGCCACGGGGACCGGCGTGAACGCCGACCTCCTGCCGCGGGCTGCCGTCGAGTCGCTTCTTCCCGCCAGCTGATTCCCTGGGCGGCCCGGCGAGCGGCGGAGTCTCCGCTAGCCGGTGCCACCCTCCGCCCTGAGATCGCGCACGACGGCGATCTCGCGGCAGTTCGTGAAAAACGGGCAGCGCACGCACTCGTTCCAGACCTTCTGGGGAAAGTCCATCACGTTCGCGACGACGAAGCGCTGCCGCTCGAAGAAACCGGGGCGGTAGGTCAGCGCGAAGACGCGCTCGATGCCGAGCGCGCGCGCCTCGTCGACGCAGGCGTCGACGAGGGCCGCACCCACGCCCTGGCCCTGCTGATCCTCGCCCACGGCCAGTGAACGTACCTCGGCCAGGTCCGGGCCCATGATGTGGAGCGAGCCACAGCCGACGACTTCCGCATCGGCGCGGGCGACCTTGAAGTCCCGGATCGCCTCATGGATCTCGGCGAGCGGTCGTTCGAGCATCTCTCCCCGGCGCGCCCAGAGATCGACGAGGGCGAAGATGGCATCAGCATCGGTGAGGCGAGCGGATTCAACACAGACCACAGAACGGGAACCTCCGGCAGGGGGCGAATAGGGAAGCGGCGGGCTCCGGCCGAGGCCGAGCCGGCAGTCCGCTACCCGCGCGCCAGGGCGACGGCTTGGCCGTCGCCCTGCGGGGCTCCTTCGGGAGATGGTCGTAGCACCATCGCCTTCTGAGTGTACGCCCGTGGCGCCGCTACACGCTCGCGACGAGCGCGCTCTGGTGTACGCTCCGCCCCGCCGGATTCCCAAGCGCGAGGAGGAACCATGCGCGTCTCGATCATCGGTCAGGCCGCGTTCGGGGAGGCGGTGCTGAAGCGGCTCCTGGAGGATGGCGTGGAGGTCGTGGCGGCCTCGGCCCCCGAGCCGCAGGAAGGCGGCCGGCCGGACGCCCTTTGGGTGGCGGCGACGGAGACGGGGCTCTCGCCCATCGACACTGCCGCGCTCAAAGCCGACGAGGGCCTGGAAGCCTGGAAGGCCGCTGGCGCCGAGCTGGGCGTCATGGCCTTCGTGACCGAAATCCTCCCGGACGAAGCGCTGACTGCGCCCGCCGGCGGCACGATCCAGTACCACCCGAGCCTGCTCCCCCTGCACCGCGGCTCGGCCGCGATGAACTGGCCGATCATCTTCGGAAAGAACGAGACCGGCCTCACGATTTTCTGGCCCGATGAAGGCGTCGACACCGGACCCCTGCTCCTGCAGAAGACCTGCCCCATCGAGGCGGACGACACCATGGGCTCGCTCTACTTCCAGAAACTCTTCCCCATGGGCGTCGAGGCGGTGTCCGAGGCGGTCGCTCTGGTTCAGGCGAGCGAGGCGCCCCGGATCGACCAGGACCATGCCCGCTCGACCTATGAGCCGCCCTGCCGCGACGAGCACGCGCAGATCCGCTGGCACGAGCCGGCGCAGCGCGTCTACGACCTCATCCGGGGCTGCAACCCCCAGCCGGGCGCCTGGACCACGCGCAAGGGCGAGCGGCTCGGCGTTTTCGATTGCCGCCTCTCGCTGGACGAGGAGCCGGGAATGGCGGGGCGGGTCCTGCGCGTGGATGACGAGGGCTTCGACGTCCGCCTCAACGGCGGCGCGCTGCGCGTACTGCGGGTCCAGCCCCCAGGCACGCGCAAGGTCGGGGCTGGGGAATGGGCGGCAGAGACGGGGCTGCAGGAAGGCGCACGCCTCCGCTAGCCACAGCCAGCGCGGGGTGGGTGGGTCGGGGTGGGCGGGTCGGGGTGGGTGGGTCTCGCCCTGGGGCTGCGCCCAACCTACTCCTAGTCTTCAGGAGGCGGAGTTGGGGTTGGCGTCGGCGGAGCTGGGGCCTGCCCCGGCGGAGCTGAGGTTGGCACCGGTGTCGATGTCGCCTCGGGGGCTGGGGTGGATTGGCCGGGGGTCGGAGGCGAGGGTGGTGTTGGAGGCCGGGGCTGGGGCAGGCCTGGGCCCGGATCGGGGATGCTGGTCGGCGTTGGCGTTGGCGTCCCTTCGGGCTCGTCGGTGATGTTGAAGGTGATCTTCGTTTCCAGGTCCTTCGTGACCTTGCCATCGGCCGTCAGACGGATGGTATACACGCCTTCCTCGAAGTCGCCGCGAATGATGCGCCCGAGCACTTCGCCCGTGACGTTCTCCTCGCCTGAGCCCAAAAGGATCCAATCGTCGTCGCCGGGACTGGCACCGGAGCCGATCTCGAGCTGCCAAGTGTCGAGGCGATTGACGTTTACGCTGCCCACCACGTCCGTGTCCTCCGAAATCATGGCACTGGAGCCGGGTGCCGTGATCTCGACTGCGAGCGCGCCGCCGCTCTCGTCCTCGGGAACGATCGGGATGAAGACATCGAGGCCGTCAGGCGGCTCCTCTACCAGCCTAATCGCGAGCTCGGGCCGCCACGCCGGCAGCCTCACGAACTCTCGCTCCTCGCTGAACTCCGCCGGGGTCTCGGCCGTCGCGAGGAGCCCGTTGCGGGTATCGATCACGGCGGTCTCGCAGGGGTCCTCGTAGGAAACGTCCGTGCGGATCCAGCCGACGACCGTCTGGTCGCAGCCGCCCTCGAGGCTGCGGTCGATGGTCGAGGTGGCGGGCGTCTTGAAGGGGACCAGCGCGACATTGTCCGGCTGGAGCACGCCAAAATCATCAAAGCTCTCGACGAGACCCTGGCGGCGAAGGTAGTCGTGGTATTCGGCCATCCAGTTCTTGAAGAGCCAGAGCGTGGTGTTCGCGGCGGCGAAGCCCCCGCTGGGCCCGTCGATCACGAGCTCGTTCGTGGCGTTCCCAATCCAGACTGCGCTGGCCGCGTAGCGGGTGTAGCCGGTCATCCACGTCTCGAGCGTGTCGGCGGCGCTCAGCGGGCCTTGCTGCGTACCCGTCTTCACGCCCATCGGAATCCTCGTGCCGTCGACGAAGACATCGAGGCGGCGGTCATCGTTGCTGCCGCCACAGCCCCAGATGATGAAGCGCGCTCGACAGTCGGACATGATCGAGTGGAGCAGCCAGACGGAGCCCGCGTCGACC
>Ga0310121_10000199_pt1 | contig 65017 bp, 65 predicted proteins | sample CB27_Tmax_986_MG_FD_203504 | JGI IMG/M metagenome (GOLD analysis project Ga0310121, IMG submission 203504) | Marine microbial communities from Western Arctic Ocean, Canada - CB27_Tmax_986 | ecosystem: Environmental > Aquatic > Marine > Oceanic | place: Canada: Western Arctic Ocean | collected... | reverse complement strand
CTCCTTTGGCTACATGTCGTATGAGCAATTCACATGGCAGACTCCTTTCATCCTGATAGACTGACCAGGCTTAACCTGGCACTCCAAAGACGCAAAGAAAAAGCAAGAAAAAGAAAAAAAGATGAGAAGAAATGCTTTTGTTACTAATCGACCACGCCCGTAGGGCGTGGGTTTAGGAAGGCCCCCGAGGGGGCCGAGGACAGGGTTGCCTTCGATCAGCTCCACTCCTCTCTGCTCACACAGGCTCGATTCACCCGCCCCACACCCCTGCGCAACCTTTCATACAACGTCTTTCTTCGGTGCTTCGGAATTATCACAATGTGGCATTTGCGTTCCCATCACACATGCGACAGCCCTTCCCATTCGTGCATGCAGGTTCTCCTTTCGCAGGCCCCACCAGAGTCTTCGCGGTAGCGAAGCTAGAAATACACCACGGACCGCTCGAAGCTCTTCGGGTCACGCCGCCAAAGGCGGAGGGTTTATAGGCGGACTAAATTGTTGGGCCCTGACCACGTAGGTTGAGGTTAGGTGGCAACAACGTAGCGACAAAAGCGGTACCTTTCTTTTCTTTGCGACTTTGCGACTTTGCGCCTTTGCGCCGTTGCGTTACGCTTTTCTTAATATTGGTCTAGCACTGATTAGCGGTGCGGCCCAGGCTTCGCTTGTGGGGGCTTTCCCGTCATGGTATTTTTTGGTAAATCTTATGGGAACGACGTTATCGCCCGACCAGCTTGTGATGGTCACCATCCTCGTCAAGCTGGGCGTCATGGCCTCGATCGCGAGCCTCTTGATTCGCTTCGGTGCGTTCAAGAGCCTTCTCTACAAAACCGAGCTCTCCCTCAAGGAAAAGCTCATCTTCGCGCTGCTATCGGGGATGCTCCTGTCTTCAGGTGTCATCGTTCGCCTTCTCTTGAACTACGGCGCGGCCGATCTGTCGCTCTCAGGTACGGTGCTCGTCGGCTTGCTTGCGGGGCCTTTGACAGGAGCGGCAGTGGGTCTCATGGTGGGTGCGCCCGCCGCGTTCAACAACGAGCTCCTCGCTTTGCCGCTCGGGGTGCTCTACGGTGTGAGCGGCGGTATCGTTCGCAAGCTGTGCCGCAAAGAAGACATCTGGAGCTTTTCCCCGCTCATTTTCTTGAACCTCTACCGAATAGCCCAGACGGCGATCCGAGACCGCATCTTCGACTGGCAGGTCGTTATTTTTGCGGTCACGCTCGCGCTCGAATCCCTGCGCATTTTCGCCGGTTCGGAATTTCCCGGGCTCCTCTTCCATCTGTCCTCGCAAAACCCCTGGGTCATGCTCGCTATTTACATCAGCACGCTGGCGGCACTCGGCATTCCTCTTAAAATTTGGAACAACATCCGTCTCGAGCGCAAGCTCGCCGAGCAAGAAGTGCTCGTAGTCCGGGCCCGCCTCCAAGCGCTCTCGAGTCAGATCAATCCCCACTTTCTGTTCAACACGTTGAACTCTATCGCGTCGGCGACCCGTACCAACCCAGAGGTCGCGAGGCGTCTCATCCGGAAGCTTTCGAGCATTCTGAGAAAGCTTCTCGAAGAGCAGGAGCACTTCGTGCCTCTCAAAGAAGAGCTCGAGTTCATCGACTCCTATCTCGACATCGAGTCGGTTCGCTTCGGCGCGGGCAAGCTCGTCGTCGAAAAGGACGTCGCTGAAAACACGCTCAACACCCTCGTGCCGTCGATGATCATCCAGCCTCTCGTCGAGAACGCCGTCAAGCACGGCATCTCGACCCGTCTCGAAGGCGGGCGCATCGTGATCCGCACGCGGCGCGGGATGGGGGCCGTCATCATCGAGATCGAAGATAATGGCGGCGGCCTCCCGCAAGGCGAGCGCGCCGCCGAAGGGCACGGGATCGGTATCGCGAACGTGAACGAACGACTGAGCGTCATCTATGGCGAGCAGTGCAAGATCGAGCTCGTGAGCGCCACCCACGAGGGCACCGTTGCGCGGATCGAGATCCCCGACATCGATATCTCCCATTTGCGAGCCAGCTGAGCCTTGAGCGTCCGTGCCCTCGTCGTCGACGACGAACAGCTTGCGCGAGAGGAGCTCTGTTTTCTACTCGAATCGGTGCCGGAGGTCGAAGTTGTTGGCCAGGCTCAGAACGGCCTCGAGGCCGTGGCGCTCGTGGAACGGCTCGCCCCCGAGCTTCTGTTTCTCGATATCCAGATGCCAGGCCTCGACGGATTCCAAGTGGTGCGCGAGCTCATGGGCCGAGACGTCGTCCCTCGATTCATCTTCGTGACCGCCTACGATCGTTATGCGATCAAAGCCTTCGAAGTCAACGCGGTCGATTATCTGCTGAAGCCCGTCGACAAAACGCGACTGGGCGAAGCCGTATCGAGGATCACCCAGGAAAAAGAGGGGAAGCCTATAGCAAGCCAGCTCGAGAGGCTCCTCGGAGCGCTCGAACGGACGACCGCGCAAAAGCGCCTCGTCATCAAAGTCTCTGACCGCTTTCTGCTCGTCGATGCCTCGGACGTCATCTACGCAATGGTGGAAGACGGTGTCGTGACGATCGCGACGGAACGGATCACGGGTACATCGAACGTACGCACACTCGACGAGCTCGCGGCATCGCTCGACGACGACGTGTTCTGGCGCGTTCACCGCTCTTATATCGTGAATTTGCAGCGTATCAAGGAAGTGGTCCCATGGTTCAACCGCACGATCCAGCTCAAAATGGCAGACCGGAACGAGACCGAGATCCCGGTATCGCGCTCCAACACGCGGCGCCTCAAAGAGCACTTGAACTTGTAGCGGAACCGGTCAACGATCATCCCAGTAGCGGACGCCACCGGCGGGCAAGGAGCGTAATGCCCGGGTCGGTTCGTGGCACGTGCTTTGCTACTCGATAAAGTGAGGAGGAGTCTAGGATCCAGACCCATGAACGGTCGCGAGAGCCCATATCGACCCTACCCAGCCCGGAGCATTTGGCGGCCAAAGAGAATGAAGGATGGAGCCCGATCGCGAGCGAGTGGGCGCGCGAGCCCCAGCCGTCAGCCGAGGAGGCGCATCAGGATCAACACCCTATCCCTTACGGTTTACGCATTTCTGCCGACTGCAGCCATCTAGAGGTCGATCCGATCGAGAAAGAAGTCATGACGCTCGTCATCGCAATGATTGCCGGCGACCACCCTCTGTCCAACATCGCGGCGGAACTGAACCAACGAGAATTTCGGCCCCGCCGAGGGACGGAGTGGACTCAAGTGAGCATCTTCAAGTTGCTGCCGCGTATCGTCGAGTTCGTCCCCAGATAATGTCACAAGCAGCGTGGTCGAGCAGCAAGAAGGACCTACTCGCCGCCATCACCTGGTCGGCGCCAAGCTTATGATGAGGTGAGGATGAAATCCCAACCGGTTACAAAGGCGCCGCCTCTCAGATTCTTCCTCCTCGGATTACATCACGAGAGACCGGCTACTCCTTTATCCAAGCTCCATCCCCACCTCGCAAACAAGGGCACCAAGAACAGCCGTGGTCTTTAGAATCGCCTTTTTGACTGAGCACCGAGAATACTCGGATGAGCTCAATCCGCCAAGAGCGATGTTTTGGCGTATGATGCTTTCTTGAATACAGTCCTATACGTCTCGATTGCCGCTTTCGTCGTGACGCTCCTGAGTGGGCTGGCGGCGCTCTATCTGCACGAGCGAAAAGCCGAGGTCTTCGCGTTTTGTGCGGGCGCGCTCATCGGCGGCGCGGTTATCGTGCTCCTCCCGGACGCGTGGCAATTGCTGGAAGATAGTGACAGCACGCTCAACTCGGACCTGGTATGGCTGTTCTGCGCCGTCGGATTTCTCAGCTTCTATCTGCTCGAGCGCGGGAGCCTTGCCAAGGGGTCTACACGGCTCGCGGGGCTCGGCGGCGCTATCGGCCTGGCAACCCACAGCTTCTTTGACGGCGTGGTCATCGGCCAAGGGTTTCGCGCGGGCGAGGATATCGGGGTCTCGCTCGCGCTCGCGGTCCTGCTGCACAAGTTGGCCGACGGCGTGACCGCCGTGGGCGTCATGCTCGGCACGGAGCACAATGTGCGTGAGACGATAGGAATGCTCGTCATCACCGCCGTGGCCCCGGTTGTTGGGGCTATCGCGCAGTCTTTCTTGGTGCTGCCGACCTCCCTCCTCGCGCTGCTCTTGAGCTGGTTCGCAGGGATGTTCTTGTACCTCGCGGCTAGCCGGCTATTGCCCGAAGCGCGACGGGCGAGCTCATCCATGGCCGTCCCCGCGCTCTCGCTCGCGGGCGTCGCGATGGCCTATCTCGCACATACTCTGTCCTAATGGCAACGAGGCTAGGATTTCTGATAAAACTATCCGCTTGGGAGGCATCCATATGAAATCGAAGTTCCTTATCGCGCTAGTACTGATTCTTTCGTTCGCCTGTATGGGCTACGCGCAATCTGTTCTCGGCACCATTGATATTCCGAATTCGGGCGCAGCCGAAGCCCAGGACGCTTTCTCAGAAGGTGTCGGCTTGGTTCATAGCTTCATGTGGGACGACGCCATCGAAGCGTTTCAAGAAGCACAAAAGATCGACCCGGACTTCTACCTCGCCTATTGGGGTGAAGCGCTGAGCCACTACGAAGGCCATCACTTCTCGGCTACCTCGACAGATCTCTCCGCTGGCCGCGCCGTTCTCAAGAAGGTCGGGACCACGAAAAAAGAGCGGCTCGAGAAAGCGCCGACGGAACGTGAGCGTGGTTACATGGAAGCGATGGAGCTTCTCTTCGGCGCCGGCTCGCCGGAAGAGCGCTCGCTCGCTTATTCCGATGCGATGGGCCGTCTCTGGGAGGCTTATCCCGAAGACCACGAAGCCGCCACGCTCTATGCGCTCGGCTTGATGCGGACGAACGTTCGCGGCGAAGATAGCATCCGTGACGACATGAAAGCCGGATCGATAGCACAGTTGGTGTTCCGCTCCAATCCCGACCACCCGGGTGCCGCGCATTACGTCATCCACGCCTATGACGATCCGATCCATGCGCCCATCGCGCTTTACGCGGCGCACAAATATTCCGAGATCGCTCCGTCGGCCGTACACGCTCTACACATGCCGGCACACATCTTCGTGCAGCACGGTATGTGGGACCACGTCGTCGAGCGCAACACCGAGTCCTACGACGCCTCCGTCGCACGCGCGAAGCGCAAAGGCTTGTCTCCGACGAAGCACTCTTGGCACGCACTCTATTGGCTCCAATATGCCTACTTGCAGCAGGGACAATACGCGAAAGCTCAGGAGCAAATCGAAAAGCTCCGCGTCATATCCAAGCGCGACGACGCGACGAGTCGGCAAGCCAATACGCTCATGCGCATGGAGTCGCTCCAGGTGGTCGAGAGCGAGAACTGGAAACTGAACGACATCGACACCGTCCTAGAGCAAGTTCGAGGCCCCGGAAAGATCGACGAACGCGCTGCCGCGGCTGTTCTTCTCGCGAACGGCATGAGCGCAGCGAGGAGCGGCGACATCGCGAATGCAAAGAAATGTGCTTCTGGACTTGAGGACCTGACCGCAAAGATGGAGGAGGATGCTCCCGGTCGCGAGCAAATCAATATCTCCTGGAAGGAAGTGGAGGCTGTCATCGCCGAGGCCGAAGGCCGCAAGAGCGACGCCTTGGCTCACATGAAAGAGGCCGTGGCGATTGCAGAGACCCTCGTTCCTCCATCGGGACCTCCGGGAGAGTCTGCTACCGATACCCCGGTGAAGCCGCCGCACGAGCTCTACGGCGAAATGCTCCTCGCACAAGGCATGGAAGAAAAAGCGCTCGAGCAGTTCGAGATTTCGCTCCTTCGCACGCCCAACCGAGCGCGCTCGGTTCTAGGTGGCGCGCGGGCGGCCGTCGCGAATGGCAAGACCGAGCTCGCGCAGGAGCTCTACGAAGTTCTGGCGCACCTCGTGGGAGCCGGACCGAACCTTCCCGGTCACAACGAAGCGCAGCAATTCGTTGCGTCCAGCGAAAATCTGTGTGGTTGACGCGACCGAATATCATATCGATGCCGAAAGGCTGAAAGGCTTTCTCACCGAGATCTCCGCCTTCGGGAAACGGTCCGAAGGCGGGGTTTCCCGCCTCGGGTTCTCCGAGGCCGACCAACAGGCGCGGGTGTGGCTCGTCTCCCAAATGCGAGAGACCGGGCTCGATGTCTGGGTCGACGCCGCGGGAAATATTCACGGACGGCGTGCTGGGACGGAGCCCGGCCTCCCGGTCATTCTTTTCGGCTCGCATATCGATTCGGTCCCGGAAGGCGGGATCTTCGATGGCACGTTGGGGAGCCTCGGCGCTCTCGAAGTCCTGAAGACACTTTCCGCGCGAGACCACGAGACGCGCCATCCGCTTCAGATGGTCGTTTGGGCTGACGAAGAGGGCGTTCATTTCGGTCAAGGGCTTTTCGGAAGCCGCGCGGCGACCTCGGGCCCCAAGCGCGGCGAGCTCGACCTGACGGGCTCGGACGGCCAGAGTCTCTCGGAGTGGCTCGAGCGCTATGGACAGCGACCGTCGGAGATAGATTCCGCGGTCTTGAACCCGAGAGACTTTGCCGCTTACTTCGAGCTTCACATCGAGCAGGGGCCCAAACTCGATCGCCAAGGTGTTCCCATCGGGATCGTCGAGGGTATCGTCGGTATCTACCGGTTCGAAGCGACTGTCGAAGGCTTTGCGAACCACGCAGGTACGACGCCCATGAACGAGCGGCGTGACGCCATGTTCTCAGCGGCAAGGCTCACGCAAGCCGTACGTGAAGAAGTGATGGCGAAGCCAGGCCGGCAAGTGGGCAATGTCGGCCTGTTGAAGGCTTTTCCAGGAGCACCCAACGTCATTCCAGGCCGGGTACAGTTTCCCATCGAGCTTCGCGATATCGACGAGTCCGTCGTCATGGAGGTGCTCGAGCGCATCCGCGGGCGCGCCGCTGTCATCGGACGGGAGGATGGTACGACGATCGGGATCGCAGCTTTCGCCTCGGAGCGGCCGGCCCCGACGGATACGGGACTCCAAGAGGAAATTCATCGCGCGGCGCGTGGTCTCAGCCTCGATACGATCCGACTTCCAAGCGGCGCGGGTCACGACGCGCAGAACGTGTCTCGCCACGGCATCCCGACAGGCATGATTTTCGTCCGCAGCAAGGACGGCGTGAGCCACAATCCCAACGAGTGGACCGATTGGGACGACTGCGCGCGCGGGGTCGAAGTTCTCTATCGAACGGTCACCGAGCTCGATGCCCGATAGCCACGATCTCCTCGCGCGCGCTCGCGCGTTCTTGGAGCAGGACGTCGACCCGGACGATCGTGCAGAGCTCGAATCACTTCTGAAGTCAGGGGATCGCGAGGAGCTGGCCGCCCGTTTCGCGGGGCCGCTCACATTCGGGACCGCGGGGATCCGTGGAATCCTGGGCGCTGGCGAAAGCCGCATAAACCGCAGCCTCGTGCTCCGCGTGACGTTTGGGCTCGTGAGCTACTTGCTCGAGGTGGTGCCGGACGCAGCCCGACGCGGTATCGTCATCGCGAGGGATGGCCGTCATCGCTCCGATGTCTTTCAGAAAGACGCAGCCGCGGTCGTCACGGCCCGCGGAGTGCGCGTCCACTGGATCGAAGGGCCCAACCCGACGCCGCTTCTCGCCTTCGGCGTCAAACAGCTCGGCGCCGCCGCCGGCATCGTAATCACCGCATCTCACAACCCGCCGGAATATAACGGCTACAAGGTCTATTGGGAGAACGGCGCCCAGATCATTCCGCCGGTGGACGCGGGCATCGGCGCCGCGATCGCCGAAGCACCTCCCGCCAACGCGATCCCGCGAGAAGAAAACTCGACGCTGGTTGCAGAAGTCGATCTCGCTGACGATTACCTCGACGCCGTCAATGGGCTCGTACTCTCGCGAGAGGCGGACATTTCGAGCTTCGCTGTCGCCTATTCCGCGCTACACGGAGTCGGACAACAGCTCTTCCTGGAAGCGTTCGGCCGACGTGGTTTCAAGAAGCTCTTTCCCGTTTTCGAACAGGCGGTCCCGGATGGCAACTTCCCTACCGTTCACTTTCCGAACCCAGAGGAGCCCGGAGCGCTCGAGCTCGTCCTCGGCGAGGCAAAGCGCCAAGGCTGCCCGCTCGTGCTCGTCAACGATCCGGATGCCGATCGACTCGGTGCAGCCGTGCGCGATGGTGAAGGACGCTACACGGCTCTGAGTGGCAACGAGATTGGCGTCCTTCTCGCGTCCTACATTCTTGCACGTACGCGAGAGCCGAAACCACTCGTCGTCTCGACCGTCGTATCGTCACGCATGGTAGAAAGGATGTGCTCCGAGCTCAGCGTACGCTACGAGGACACGCTCACGGGCTTCAAATGGATCGCGAACGAAGCCATGCGCCTCGAGGCCGCGGAAGGATGCCGGTTCGTCTTTGGCTTCGAAGAAGCGCTCGGCTACACCGTGGGAACAGTCGTGCGCGACAAAGACGGCATCAGCGCAGGGCTGCTGCTGGCTGAGATGGCAGCGGGGCTTGTGGAAAACGGCGAGACGCTTCTCGATGAGCTCGAACGCTTGCGCGAGCGCTATGGCCACTTCGTGAGCAGGCAGAGAAGCTTCACGCTGACGGGTGAGGAAGGCGCGCGCACGATCGCAGACGCTATGCGGCGGCTGCGGGACGAGCCACTCGGGCAGATTGCCTCGGAGCGCGTCCGCTTTCACGTCAGGGACGGCGTCTTGATCTATGACGTCGAAGCAGGCGGGCGGATTGCCGTGCGCCCGAGCGGCACCGAGCCTAAGCTCAAGTTCTATCTCGAGCTCGTCGGCGCCGACGCTGCGTCTCGACTCGATGCTGTCGAGCGTGACCTTCTTCGGGCCGCCGGACTCGATTCGCTCTGATTCCACCGCTCTGGGAGGTTTGGCGTCCCGTTTCTCGTCCTTTCTATTCAAGGAGGCACGAATGGATGGGACACGACCAACTCTTCAAGGATTTTCTGAGAGCTTTCCTCCAAGAGTGCCTGGAGCTCGTATACCCTGAATTGGCGGAGCGTTTAGATTTAAAAACGCTCCGCCTACTGGACAAGGAGCTCTTTACCGATTTCCCCGAAGGCACCACGCGCGAGGCCGATCTCGTCGCCGAAATCGAGACCCGAGACGGATCACCACACCTCGTTGTTATCCGCATCGAGGTTCAACTGAGAACAAAACCCGATTTCCCAGAGAGGATGTATCGTTATTTCACCATGCTCTGGCTTCGGCACGCGGTCCCGATCGTACCGATCGTGATCTACTTGCGAGGCGGTCGTGAAGGCGTCGCCGTTCACCAATACATGATGCACTCGTTCGAGCTGGAACAGGTGCGTTTTCGGTATAGAAGCGTCGCACTGGCACGACTCGAGGTGCAAAGCTATGTCGCTAGCGGAAACGCTGTCGCAGCAGCACTGGCGGCTCTTATGAACCGGCGTGACACGAAAGACACACTGACGCTACGGGCCGTCATGTTTCAGCGCATCGCGGAGAGCGTCTTGGACGACGCGCGAAAACTGCTACTAACGAATATGATAGAGACCTATTTCAGGGTGGCTCCGAAGCACCAGGAGAGATTTAGCGGGATAATAGCCGGGAAGGCTATCCGGAGGCACAAAAGATGCGATTGACATGGGCCGACGAAATGAAAGGAGAAGGGCGCAAATAAGGCCGTCTGGGGGGTCGAGTGGAAGGCAAGCGCATCGCCCTAATTCAGCTCCTGACCATGAAGTTCGATACAGTGCCTGACGCCACGCAGGCTCCTGTTCAGTCCCTGTCGCTCGACGAGCTGGACACGTACTTGAAGCGCGCTCTCTCGGTAGAAACTCTCGAGGAAATGGGCCTCAGCTAAGCCGGGTCACGGCACGAGCGATAACTCCAGGTAGGACGGGTGGGACAGTGAGCGATAGACCGTGTGGGTCGCCACCTGAAAATCGGATTCCTTGGCCTTGTGGATATCGACGAAGGTCTGAGGGTTGCGATCGATAACGGGAAACCAAGTGCTTTGAATCTGCACCATGATGCGGTGCCCCTTTTTGAACGTATGGTTCCGGTCGCGCAGGTCCAGTCTGGAATCCGGGACAGGAGACACCGTATTGGCTGACCTTGCCGGTATGGTTCTCGACGTTTCCGAGAAGCCATTCGATCATGTCGTAATTGTCGGTGCTCTCGTCGGGTTCCGTCCGGGATCGTAGGCGCGCATCACGACGAACTCACCTTCCGAGCGAAACTTTCCTCGGACGAAAGACGAAGATGAACCTTCCTCGTCGAAGGCCGGCGACGGCCCGAGCTGCTCTCGATATTCGTCCGGGCCGTAGGGCGGGATCGAATAGGGCGTCCGCAACAACAGAATCGGAAAAGTGTCGGAGTAATTCTTTGGTTCGTAAACGATCGTGACGAGTTTCACGCCGTCGCGCATCGGGACCATCATCTCGCGCTTCGTATAGTGCTCGCGGATGTCGAGCGCGGAAGCGACGGCGCGAGAAGCCATGCTGCGACGAGGCATACGTGTTTCATTTCAATCCCACCAGGCCGTCAACCGAGTCGATGAGCTTTTTCGAGTCGTAACCCACACCGTCCTTGAAGACAATAACCACGTTTCGGATATCGGCGGGCCGCGCGACCAGATTCCCGTCGATGACAATGAGGTCGGCAATCTTCCCGACCTCGACGGAGCCCAGATCCTCGTCGACGCTCAGCACTCTCGCACCGTTGAGCGTCATGATCTGAATCGTCTCCGCGGGCGTGAACTCTGCCTCGAGCAAGAGCTCATAGTTTCTCTGATCACCAAATCCAGGAAGCGCACCGCCATTGCCCGTGGGATCGACACCCGCGGCAAGCAGACCGCCCGCTTTGAAGAAGGCGTACTCGAACGCCTGCGCCCGCGGAAAGAGATCCGCCATCACGGAGTCGCTCGCCTGCTTCTTGGTCTCCTCGCGACGCGCCAAGTACTCGTCGCGCGCGCCAGGAGCCAGAGCTGTCATCGTGCGACCTTCGAGAGGCGGGCGACCGGGAACAGAGAGCTCATAGACAGCGAGGGTCGACGTCATGGCAACCTCGTTTTGGACCATGTGATCGATCGTCGCCTTTACCGGCTCGCTATCGATGTCGAGCTTCCTCAGGCTGCCCCGGAAACCGGTCGGACACTCGTCGAGTTTTTTGCCCTCGTCATATTCGGTATTTGTGAAAAAGCCGTGCTCGAGGCCGTCGATGCCGAGATCGACAGCCTCGCGAAACGTGACCGAGCACAAATGGCCCGTGAATTTCAGGCCGCGGCTATGCGCTTCTTCGATCGCCGCGCTGAGCTCGGCGCGAGAGATACGGGTATAGGCTTTGAACCACGTCGCACCTTCTTCGGCCCAATAAGCGACAACCCGCTTCGCGTCTTCCGGAGTTCCAACCTGGGTCATGTAAGTCCTCGCGCCTGGGCCCGTGATATACGGGCCCGTCACGTGCATCCTCGGGCCAACGATCTCGCCTTCCTCGATGGCGCGCTTCATGTTGATCTCGCTATAGGGGGAGTAGCTTCCTGTCGTACGGATCGTCGTCACCCCGCTCGCGAGGTAGAGTCGCGGCGAAGTCATGTTCATCTGTGATTGGCGGGCAGACGTCGTGTAGAAGGTGTGGTTGTGCACGCCGACGATACCAGGAAGGACGGTGTGCCCGGAAAGATCGAGCCGCTCGGCGCCGGCGGGAATGGACACGTTGTCCCCTATCGCCTTGATATGCCCGTTCTCGATGAGAATGGTTTGGCCGGACTTCGGCATAGCACCCGTCCCGTCGATCAATTGAACGTCGACGAGCGCCACGACGGGCGCATCTACGCTCACGAAAGCGCGCGCCTGTTCTGAGAGTTGGGCCGCGGGCTGCGTCGAAGCCGGGGCGGGAAAGACTATCAATAGCGCGAGTAAGAAACTACGCACGGAGATCTCCTTGTCTACTCGACAGTGAAGACGAGCTTCATGCCAGTCTCGAGGTGTTCGGCGATGTGGCAATGGGCCATCCACCGCCCTGGGTTCGAAAGCTCCAAAAGAATGTCGGCCGTCTCTCCGACGCTCAAGAGCATGGTGTCCTTCCACACGAGGTTGTCGTTCAGAGCTCCGTTTCGTGACAGCACGAGAAAACGCTGGCCATGAATGTGGAAAGGATGCTGCATCGCGTGGATTGCTTCTCGGTCGTTGACGAGACGAATTTTGGCGACGTCGCCGACCTCGAAGCGCCAATCAATATCCAAATTCTCTTTGCCGGAAGCCGTGTCGCGCAAGATCCACGCAGCCTCGCGGCTCGTGGACGGAAAGTTCATCATCGGCATCGTGCCGCTCCACTCGACGGGGCTAAAATAAATACTGTCGGCCCGCATCCGCTGCATGAGCTTCGGGGGCAAGTCGGAGACGCGTAGGGTGAACACGAGCTCGTGATGAAGCGGTCGATCGAAGACGGCGCGATACGGTGCCAAGTCTCGCACCACATCGTGATGCGTGCGAAGCTCGAGGAAAGTATCATGAAGATTTGGCCCGGCCGCCTCGTCGGCGACCGCGATCGTCCCGAGCTCGCTGCGCTCCGCGAAGAAGCTCCCGAAGCTATGGTCGAGAATTTGCACGTGGTTCACGAGCGGCGAGGTCTCGTCGAACAACACCTCGACGATGTAGCGCTCGGCGGGTGCTAGGACGACCGATTCCGCCCAGACCTCTCTTTCGTACTTCCCGAGATCGGAGCCGACCACTTTGATCCGCGCTTCGCCGAACGACAAATTGAACGTCCTCGTGTTCGACACGTTCGTCAGAAAGAAACGGACCACCTCGCCCTTGCCGACGGCGAGCTCGTATTCGGGCTCGCCGTTAACGAGTAGGACGTTCCCGAAGCGACCCATGAGCGCGTGGGTCGCCGCCTCCTTCCCGAAAGGAAAAAGACCGTGCTCACCGACGAGCAAGTCGTCGAGCATGAGGACTTCTTCGCGATGCACTTTGTTGAAAAAATCCGGATCGGGTGAGCGCACCAGCATGTTTCCGTACAGCCCGAGATCTTGCTGAATGTCCTCGCGATGATGGGGGTGGTACCAGTAAATGCCCGCGTCGCGGAAGAAGATCCGGTACTGAAAGCTCTCGCCAGGCTCGACCGGATCTTGAGTAACTCCGGGGACACCGTCATAACGGTTGTCGAGCCGCACCCCGTGCCAATGAACCGAGGTCGGGAGGTCGGTCCGGTTCGTGAAGTTCACCGTGATCGTCGCATTTTGCTCGACTTCGATGAGCGGCCCAGGATATTGGCCGTTGAAGCCGTACATGATGGCGGTGTGGCCGTGGATCGTGCGGCGGACGAGGCCCGCTTCCAGATCCAGCGTCTGTCCATCCGCGAGACGTACGAGCTCCCGCGGCCGCGCGGTCGGCACGTCCTGGCCACGGTCGACTTTCGGCAGAAACGGTTTCACGTTCGGCCTCAGGTCTTCGAGCCCAGGGAACATCGCGATCTGCGGATGCATCGGCGGGTGTGGCCACCCGCCCTCGCGAGCGATGGCGCCGGCATCCACCGGCGGGAGCATCAAGTGATTGTCGGGCTGAATGTTCATGCTCGGCGACCGACCGCGTAAGACCAAACGACCCTCGCGGGTCACGACATCCGGCGACGCTTCGGCAGAAATGAGGACAACGAACTGATTCAGCGCAACCCGGCCGAGATGGAGGTTGTCGCCGTTTTTCACCTCACCGAGCTTGATTAGAGGATGCATCAAGGGCGTTGTCACCCACGCGACGTAGGTCGTGTAGGCGCCGAGGTTTTTCGCATCGGGGAGACCCGAAAGCGAAAGGGAAAGCTCGTAGCGGTGATGCCCTTCCGCCGTCACCGAAATCCCGAAAGGCGTTCGCGCCCAGCCGAGCTCGGCCGTCCCGGCCACTTTTCGCAGATCGGGCGTCGGAACGAGATCGATTGTGTAGATATCGGGATGGCCCGCCTGCGTGAGCGCGAGAAAGACCAGAAAAAACGCTCCCATGGCAGCGGAGTATATCGCGATCGGATACCATGACACGCCGTGTCGTGCGCCTCTAGCCGCACGACCTGGCCGCGACGCCATTCCACAAAAGAGAACGGACCCGTGCCCGCCTAGACTTCGCTGGGCCAGTCTTCACCGTGCTCGTCGACGACACCACGATCCATGATGTAGATTGGATAGATTGGAAAGAGAACCTCCGCCTCACGAAATCGCACGTCCAGCGTGAGCTCGTCGACCGCGGTTACCCCCGAGAGCTCCTCTGTATCGCCGCGTTGAACCGCGCCGGCACCCTCGATAGACCCGGCATATTTCGCGTTCAACCCGCCGCGGTTTCCAGGAATGAGCAGCTGCTCGAGCGACCACTTGACGTCCGCCGCCGTCAGCTTGCGCCCGCTGTGAAACGAGACGCCCGCCCGCAGATGAAAGCGAAACCCGCGGTTATCGTCGTGAGCCGCCCGAGACGTCGCGAGCAACGGCACCACGTTACCTTCCGCGTCGAGCCCCGCAAAGCTCTCGTATATGTTCCCAATCACGTCCCCAGCCAATAGCTCGGAATAGGTGATGGGGTCGCTCATGGCGGGATCCGCCTTGAGATTCGTTCGAAGAATATTCCCAGATGGCCGATCCGACGCCCCCCCAAACACCCTGCAAGCAACAGGGAGCAAGAGAGAGCCGAGAGCTGATAGCGGGCGGCCGATCGCATCACCGAAATGCGATCAATCCGTCAAACTTTGCGTCTCCTGACCCACGCGCTCGACCTCACGCCAGACGCGCAGCAAGTTACCACTCCAGAACTGCGCGATCTGCTCCTCCGTGTAGCCGCGCCGGACGAGCTCGAGCGTCACGTTGAAGGTCTCACTCGCATCGTTCCACCCTTCGATGCCGCCGCCGCCGTCGAAATCGGAGCTGATACCAACATGGTCGACGCCCATGATCTCGACCGCGTGGTCGATGTGGTCAACGAAATCCTGGACGGTGGCCGGCGGCCACTGCTCGTCGAGCTCGTCGCGCTTGGCCGTGAGCTCCGCGCGCTTCTCGTCCGAGAGCTCCGAGAGGCCGCCCATCGACGCGATGCCGTACTCGGCGAGGAGCGCGTCCATCGCCGTCTTCTTTTCCGGGGGATTCTTGACGAAAGAACCGAGCGCGACCGTCTGCATGACGCCGCCATTTTCCCCGAGGGCGCGAAGCTGCTCGTCGTCCATGTTGCGCGTATGTTCAGCGAGCGCGCGCGTGCTCGAATGCGAAGCGATCACGGGCGCTTTCGAGAGCCGCACCGCGTCGAGCATGGCGGCCTTCGAGATGTGCGACACGTCTACCATGATCCCGAGCCGGTTCATCTCGGCGATGACTTCCTCTCCGAAAGCGCTCACGCCGTCATGCTCCGATTCTGCATCGCCGAAACTCTCGCGCGGCGACGACGAATCCGCGATGTCGTTGTGGCCGCCATGGGCGAGCGTGATGTAGCGTGCGCCGAGCTCGTGATATTTCTCGAGCAGACTCAAATCCTTCCCGATCACATAGCCGTTCTCGATTCCGATCGTCGCGACAAGCTTTCCCGATTCGTGGATACGGACGACATCGTCGGCGCTATAGGCGAACTCGATGCGGTCCAGATACATGTCATCGGCCATACGGTGGATGGCGTTGAACTTCGTCATCGCATCCTGCTTGGCCTTCTCGTAGTTCTCCGGCGTACGCGCCGTTTGTCCCACATAAACAACGAAAAAAACCGCGTTCAGGCCGCCCTCTTCCATTTTCGAGAGGTCGACTTTGAAGGCGCCGCGGATGCCTGGATCGACATCCTCGGTGGCGTAGTTGAACGGGATGTCGACATGGGTGTCGAGGGTCAACACGCGATCGTGGATCCCGCGAGCGCGCTCGACGAGCTCGGACTCGGGTTCGACGGTGTCGACGGCGGGCGCCTCGATGCTATCCGTGGGCCCGCAGGCGACCAAAAAAGTGAGGACGAAAAGGGCGGAGAATAGTTTGGTTGTCATAAAAGCTCCCATGAGAGGAGCGGAGCTTATCATGACGCCCCGCGGCGAAGTCGTCGAGGGCTAGAGGATGTCTTTGAGCTTCAGACCTTCGTCGCGCAGAAAGGCAAGCAGGCCTTTTTTGTCGATCGTGCGAAGCGCCCTCGTGGAGAGCCGTATGCGGACGGTCCGGTCGAGCTCTGGGATGTAGACGCGCTTCCACTGAAGGTTGGGAAGCCACCGACGCCGCGTCTTGTTATTCGCGTGGGAAACATTGTTCCCCGACATAGGCCCTATGCCGGTGAGCTTGCACTTGACGGACATTTTCCCGAACTCCTTACGTCAACAAACAAATTAGTATACGTGTTTCCGCACCCCGCGCGCAAGGCGGGAACATTTTGGAGACGGAGGTGCTCATGTTCGGGATGAAATCACGGGGTCAGAGTGGGCCGGAGCGCGATCTGGGCTTCGGGTCGGCCCTCGCGTCCGAGTCGGGAGCGCGGCTCCTGAATCAGGATAAGTCGTTCAACACGCAACGGGTCGGCCTGGGCCCGCTCGCGTCGCTTCACCTCTACGACGCGCTCCTGACAATCTCGTGGCCCCTATTCTTGGCGCTCGTCGCGATCGCCTACCTCGTCTCGAACGTGGCCTTTGCATTTGCCTATATGGCACTCGGCCCGGAAGCGCTCACGGGTGCTCTCCACCGTGGGCTACGGAAGCATCGTGCCCGCTTCGGTCGCCGCGAAACGGCCCGATATTGCGCCACTCCATCGCCTAGAAGCGGGTGGGGTCAACGTTGTCGTTCTGAGTCGCCTGCAGGGTGCCTGAGACAAACAGCAACAGCAGGACGCGTCGTAGCATTTGGGCAGCTCCTAAGGCTCGCTGGAATCCATCTCGAGCACCCACGGCATGTCTTCGAGAGTGGCGCCTTGAAGCGCGTTGAAAAAGAGTTTGTATGTGCCTCGCGGCTGCCCACGAAATTGCGGGCGGAAAGCGAACAAAATGACCTCGCCCGCCCCGAGCCCCACGCGCATGAGGGCCGACTTGCCGCCGATATTCGATTCTTCGCCGAGCGCCCAGCCGCTCATGAGGATGTCTTTCTCGGCGTAGGTCACGACGGTCTCGATAGGAAGCGGCGGCGGCAACTTCACGTCTTCTTTGCCGCCTTCACGCTCGCGACTCGGCTCGATCGCCTCGAAGGCGCGGCTGCGAACGAACGCGGTCGCAATCTCGTCGGGCATGCCCCAAGCAAGCGGGTGAGCGGTGTCGACCGTCGCACGGATCAGCGAGCCCGGAATGAAAAACTTCGACGAGGAGACGCCCGAGGTGACATTTTTTACGGGAAGACCGAACTGCTCGATGGCGAAATCACTCGCGCCGTCGAGCGTTATGAGCGTGCCGCCGTTCTCGACGAAGCGCTTCAGCGCGTAAGCGCCCTGCAAGCCTAGACCACCGATATACTCGTCCGGCATCGTGCCGGGGGCGTGGCCGTTCAAAATACGCGCCGCGCCTTGATCGGGCAAAACGATGACATCGAAACGCGACAAATCACCCGTGCGGATGTCGTTGTCCACGAGCGACGTCAAATCGAAGTCGTAGTTTTCCAAAAGCCACCGCGTCCAACCCTCGTCCATATTCGCGACCCAGGATTTGTACATGCCCACGCGTGCGTGCTGCAGAGTGTGCATGACGACGTCAGGGCGCGCATCGATCGTGTCGAAGTCAAGGCCGAGCTCACGCGCGAGGGCCGACAGGCGCTCGAACGTCTCGTCCCCCGACTCGATGAGGATGGTGCCGCGCGGATGCCCATCGAAAGGAGCACCGGCCCAGTGAAGTCTCTCGCCCATGGCGAGCAATCGGTTCGCCGCCTTCATCGCAGCGTTTTGCCGATGCGATAGAAGGTAGCCGAAGCTCCCGCGGGTGACCCGACCCGGGCTCGGCGTCACATAGTCGGAGAGGGCCATGCCTTCGGCGTTGAACGAAGTCTCGATGCGGTCGACGCTGACCCCCATCTGCATCGGCAGGGTCCAACCCGCGAGGTCGTAGGGCGGATCGGGCGGGCCGTCGGGCGTACGCCTCCGATCGGGATATTCCTGTTTCTCTAGAAGATCGACCACATAAGGGAGGAAAGACTGTGCGCCATGAATGATGTACGAACCCTCCCCGTAGGACTTCCCATTCGCGGTGAAGTCGGCCGTCGCCCGCTCGATCTCGATACCGCCCACCAGAAGCACGTTGACGAGAGCGTCCGCCTCACCCGGATCCCACTGGTCCGCCGGAATGACGTAAGCCGTGGGCTTACCCGACTCTCCCGTTTCGATGGCGTCCCGCCCCATGCGATAGATGTCATAGAGCCACTTTTCCTTGAGCTCAGCCGCAATGTCCAGAACACCCATCGAGGCCGTCAGGGTGTAGCGAACGGCATCGCTGAAGTGAGACTCCCCGCCCTCCCACGGATACGGATAAAAAATATCCGTAGCCGAAGTCTGCAACGCGGTGCCGCGACGCGGGTTGCCAACGAACTCGGGGCGCTTTTCCGGATCGTAGAAGCGCGGCGTCGCGGAGGCATGCGAGGTTTCGGTCAGGATCCCGATCATGTTGTGAAAATAAGGCACGGTGCGCATCCCGCCGTTCCACCACATCGAATAGATCATGTCAGAGACAACGCCAGGCATGTTCTGCATGGCGAAGCGATGGGCCATCGCCGTACCAACCATGTTGACACCCGTCGTCACCCCTGGATGGATGTTCGGGTTGACCGGGTCCGCGAATGGCGGCAAGAAGATACGCGCCCAAGCTGGCCCTGTCTGGTGGTGGTTGTGGACGATCTGCGGGAACCACTCGCGGTACAAAACTTCGGTCACCGCACGGGTTTCCGGCATGTTGTTCATGAACCAGTCGCGGTTATTGTCGTGGCCAACATAGTGGTGGTAAAGCTCGGGCGGCCGCGACGTCTCGAACGGCGTATCTAGATTCTTTCGATACCAATCGGCCACGATGTCGAGCCCATCCGGGTTCATGCTCGGCATGAGGAGCAGGAGCACATTGTCGCGGATCTTCTCCATCTCCGGAGAATCTTCGGTCACGACGCGATAAGCGAGATGCGGCATCATCTGGGACGGCGCGACCTCGGTCGCGTGCAAGCCGGCATCGAGCCACACGACCGCTTTGCCTTCGACCGCGTATCGCCGGGCGGTCGCGTCATCGATGCGCGCGCGTGCCAGGGCCTCGCTCATCTCGCGCCACTCGTCGAGCCGCGCAAGATTGGCTTCACTCGAGATGTAGAGCAGCAGAAGCGGTCTCGCGAGCACGGATCGCCCGATCTCACGAAGCTCGACACGATCGCTTGCGGCGTCGAGAGCCCGGTAATACTCGATGAGCTGGTTCCATTTCGCGAGCTTGTAGTCGGCGCCCGGCTCGAAGCCGATGACCTCCGCCGGCTTCGGAATCTGGGCGGATGCGAGAACGGTCAGAAAAATAGAAATTAGAATAATGATGATGCGTGGCAAGCTTGCCTCCTCAATCTCGAAGCGAGAATGGGTCGGATTCTATCAAACGGCCGACGCGCAAATGAACCCAGGGAATCGTCCATGCGGCCGCCGCGATGATCGCATCAGTGACATCGGGCGAACGCCCCGGAACGAACGTTTGAAGCCACTCCAACAACAGTACCGACAGGAATACGACCCCGATGCCGACGGCCGCAACCCGCTCGGGACGACTCGGTTGTGCGCGGATCACGAGAAAGCCGAACGCGAGAAACGGCCACACGGTGTCGAGGACGTCTTCGATGCCCGTCAAGTCGTTGACGAAGTGACTTCCACAAGGAATCTAGTTGAAGGCCGAAACTCCAGCTGCTCCGCCCCCTCCCGGCCGGAGCTGGTCGAGTACAACGGCACCGGCGATGGCCGCGCAAGCGAGGCTCGTCGCGCGTGCCGGCTCGCGCAAGAAGGCAACGACAAGCAACGTCAGTCCGGCACCGGCGAGAGCTTCGAGCGAAAGTTGCTGGCGGACAACCGGGACTTTGGCAAGGAGAACGCAAAAAAAGAAAACGCCTACGAAGAAACACCGTCGATATTCCGACCGGAGCGCCGAGGACAAGATGATCCAAAGACCCAAAATGGCGAGCGCATAGCCGAGCCCGCGTGAAGGCTCGAAGGATGCCGAGCCGCGGAGAACGTGCCACACCGGTCGCAGCCCAGCCCGAAGATTGCCGACATCGGGAGAAGGTACGAAGGGAAAGAGCTGCCCCGCAGCCCAGACCCCCACGACCGCGACAGCGAGTCTCGGGACCGGCCCGTCGTCGACCAAGACCGTAGCGGTTCGCCGAATCCACGGGCCGAGCGCCGCGAGCTGCCGATGGACGACCGCGCCACTAAACGTACCGAGCGTGTTCCAACCCCAGTCATGAAATGAAGGAACGCGCATGGGAAGAAGGGCCTGCAAGTACTCGACGCCGAAGCTGAGAAGACTGCCCGCGAGCGTCGCCAACGACACGGCGCGCACGCTGCGTTGCCCACACCGGTGCGATCGCAGCGACCAGAAAAACAAGCATAGCCGCGCCAACAAAACGTCGCGCCGGTGCCGCCGGCCCCATCCATCGGGCCGGCGCTCGTGGCTCCAGGCTCCCAGAGCTCTCGTCCCGGAAGTGCGACATCACCCAGAGAAACAAAAACATCACGATCCCAAAGGAAACCCATCCGTAGATGAGATGATCGATCCCGACGGCCAAGCGCATGTCGCTCAAATGACCCAACATGACGATCATATTGGCTGGGAACCCGTTCGCGATGACAGGTACGATGAACGCGGCGACGACGCACAACGCTCGCCGAGTCCAAGACTCGAAGGTGAGATAAGCGAACAGCACGCCGACGGTAACGCTGGCGATTAGATAGCGCAGGCCGCTGCAAGCTTCCACGACGGACCACGTGCTGTTCGGCAGCGTCAATTGATTCCCTTGCTGTAGCACGGGCACACCGGAAAACTTCAAACCGGCCACCGTAAAGGCAGCCGTAAAGTCGATCAGTGGAGGGATGAGCGCTTCGCCCACGGGAACGGGTCGCGTCGCCTCACCACCCAACACAACCCAGACCGCCACAGGTATCGCGCCCACGGCGAAATATTGCTCCAAAACAAGAACGCCAGCGAGATGACAACCTAGCCACCCTAAGCCCAAAACAGCGAGCACCGCTACGCCGCGAAGTCCGGGCGCCGCGCGACGTCTCGAAGCCGATCGCGGCAGTCCCAGAGCAGGTAAAGCGTGATGGGTAGAATCAAGAAACCATGCGCGTAAGTTTCGCTGGCCCACCACTGCGAAACCATAGAGCCAAACGTCTCGTGATAAACCGCGACAAAGCCGAGGACCACTGCGGCCGCCGTCCATAGCGGAACGGCCCAGACCGCGAGGTCTAACGATTCTTGAACCTCCGGAGTATCTTCGGGCGTGGCAACGGCAATTTTGCTCATGTGATTCGTCACGTGATGTAGCGAGAAATGATCGGTCGAGGTACGCGAATATGCTCTTATCCGTGGCTTGCCAGCTCGTGGCCCGTATCGACGATGGCGCGCACGAGATGTGGATAGCGCTCGGCCACCCAGCCAAGCGTGAAAAACGTCGTCTGCACTCCGTGCCGTTCGAAGAGCGCCAGGCCGCGCGTCATGTTCTTCTCGATCCAGCAAGGGAGACGGTCCCAATCCTCGCGACGGATGTGGTCTTCGAATGCGGAAACGTGGAAGTAATCTTCCACGTCGACACTCATCGCGTTGGTGAGCTCAAGCACTCGGCTCCCCCGTTGCGACGCTTTGAGCCTCGCTCTGATGGCGACGGCTCATCCAGTCGTCGATGATGCGCGCGATGCGCTCCGCGGCGCTGCCGTCCCAAAGCTCCGGCCTTCGACCGCTCTTCCCACCGGATTCCAGAATCGCGTCGAAGGCGGCTTCGATCCGAGCCGGATCCGACCCCACGATCGTGTTCGTGCCTTGACTGACGGTAATGGGTCGCTCCGTACTCTCTCGGAGTGTGAGACATTGCACGCCGAGCGCCGTCGTCTCTTCCTGCATGCCGCCCGAGTCCGTCAGAACGAGCGTGGCGTCTTTCATGAGCCCGAGCATCTCGAGATAGCCCACCGGCGGCAGAAAAGCGATCCCACCGAGCGCCTTCGTGTCGATGCCCGCTGCCTGTAGCCGCGCGGCCGTGCGAGGATGTACGGGAAAAACAAGAGGCAAGCGAGTACTTAGTCGATCGAGCACATCGATGATCGTCGTGAGCGTGTCGAGACGATCGACGTTCGATGGGCGATGAAGCGTGACGACGCCGTACGGCGAACCCTCCGGCAACCACCCTTCCACGCCGCACTGTTTCAACGTCGCCTTCGTGACCACCGCGCGGTCCATATGCCCCATCAGGTTATCAATCATGACGTTGCCGACGAAGTGAATGCCATCGGCAGCCACGCCCTCCTGCGCGAGATTGTCATGGGCTCCGCGTTCAGTGGTGAAAAGGAGCTCTGAGAGTTGATCGGTGAGGACACGATTGACCTCCTCCGGCATCGAGCGATCGAAGCTCCTGAGCCCGGCCTCGACATGGAACACGGGAACGCCCTTCTTCACGGCCACCAGCGCACAGGCCACCGTAGAATTCACATCACCAACGACAAGTACGGCCGCGGGCGTGAACCGACCTAGGACCGGCTCGAACCGGATCATGATCTGGCCCGTTTGCACGGCGTGGCTTCCGGAGCCCACTTCCAGGTCGACGTCCGGCTCAGGAATCCCAAGCTGGCCAAAGAACGCATCCTTCATCGACGCGTCGTAATGCTGCCCCGTGTGAACTAGGTGGACAGGGACGTGCAGCTTTCGAAGCGCCGCGATCACGGGCGCGATCTTCATGAAGTTCGGCCGTGCTCCCACGACAGCAAGTATCGAGTCCATCCCGCTAACTATGACCTCCGGGGGAACTTATAATTCAACTTGCTCGGGGTGGGAACCGAGCATCCACAGAATTTTACGTAGCTGGGAGTCAATGTTATATCACAGGAATCTTGTATCCGCAAAAGAACAAGCTACTCAACTACTCAAGGTCACACATCACGTCCTCGTAAGTCCCCCGACGCCGGATCACGCGTGATCGGCCCCCGGATACGAGCACCTCGGCTGGCATGACATGACTCAGAAAACCTAATGGGCTCGCCGTTCTCGCGTACGCGCCGGACTGAAAGACGCCGACGTCTCGGGAGAGATCAACGTTGCGGCCAAGCGCATCGAGCGGCGTGCAGAGCGGACCGGCTATTTCGGCCCTCGAACAATGCGGGTCTCCCAAACGTGTAACCTCGAAGCTCACCGGGCTCATCCCGAACGCTTCGTCCGCGGAACGCCATAACCGCCCGTTTTGCCTCTCAGGCCTGGATCAACCCGCCGCCGGAAAAAAACGACGTCCCAGGATGCCGCACAAGCCCCACTCGCGGCGACGTCCATACCTGGGGTACCCCCTTTTTCTGCTTCACGCAACGAGATCTTGATCGATGCAGACGTCGATCGCGCCGACCTCACAAGTCTCAGCACCACAATCGGGGCTCACTAAATACAGCTCGCGAGTGTCTCAAAGTTGTTGACATGTTCCACAAGCTATGTTTTGCAACAGGCTCTAGCTAGAGATCCGCGCTCACGTCTAGTAAGAGAGATTCCAGCAGACCGACTCGCCGATCCCACGTATTCGCCCTCGCGACATTCTGGCGTCGTACCCTCGTGCCCGCCTCTCTACCGTCGAGCGCGTCCGTGATCTTCTCCACCCACTCCTCGGGAGAATCCGCGAGAGCGATACAATTCTCAAACGGCCGCACCGTCGATATCGGCGCGCTAACCACCGGAGGCCCAGCCGCGAGATATTCGTGCATCTTTAAAGGATATCCGACAGACACCCAAGGAGCGCTTTTCTCACGGCAGCACATGATGTTGATGCTCATATGCGCCGTGTATCGCGGGAGCTCCTCCACCGTCTTCAAGCCGAGGAAATGGACGTTGTCGGCGCGGCGGCATGCCGCGAGACCCTCTTTTCCGTAGTCATCGAGATTGCTCACTGGCCCTACCATCACGTAGTGACATTGTGGCAATAAACGTGCGCGCTCGGCCACGAGGCCGAGATCGATCTTCTTGTTGATCCGACCAACATAGCCGATGCGGGGCTGCGGGATAACAGCGAGATCGGGGGGCTCTTCTTGTGTGGATGCCACTTCGAACGCTCTTGCATCAACGCCGTTCGGGAGCAACGCCAGGTCGCAACCGTATCGTTCCTTCAAAGCGTCTCCGACCGGTTGGGAGACGGCCAATACACGATCGGCGCACGAGGTCAGCTCCCGTTCGTTCCGTTCGAGTTCCGGACTCCCGTCGACCAAACGAAATAGATCGACGGCGTGGTACACAACGGCGTCGTGATTGAAGTGTTTCAGATACGGAGTGAACCCGGGGTGAAACAGTAGTGCGAGCGTCGGACCGTCACCGAGAGAGTCCAATTTTCGCTTCCAACGGCGAGCAAACCGCGTACTTGGTCGACGAGCGCGTCGAGATCTCGTGGGTCGCCGGGACAGTTGCCGATCACCACGCCGTCAGCCTTGGACACCTCTTCGCTCAGATTGGCCGTCCACGGTATTCGTCGAACGCTCACGCCGCGCTCCAGGAGCGACCGCACCATGTTGTCTTTGGCGCCCACGTCGACGAGCGCGATCTTCAACGCTCCGCCTTCGTAGTCGATAGCCCGTGGGGGCGACACGAGCTCGAAGACTTCTTTCTTCATTTCTACGCGTGCCGCTTCTTCGCGCGCACGCGATAACTCCATCTCTGAGGGAAAGAGCCAACCCGCCATCGTCCCATGCTCCCTCAAGCGACGCGTGAGCGTTCTCGTGTCGATTCCCGTGACAGCCGGAACCTCTTCGCCTTCGAGCCACGCACCGAGCGACCGCTTCGCGGCACAGTGACTGTGGTCGCTGACGTAGTGCTGCACGACCAGACCCTGTACTTGGATCTGGCTCGACTCGTAGGGGCGGTCGATGCTTTCCCGAGGTCGGGCGGCCGGAACGCCGTAGTTCCCGATCAAAGGGTAGGTGCAGACGAGAATCTGTCCTCGGTAGGACGGGTCCGTCAGGGTCTCGATGTAGCCGGCCATCCCGGTGTTGAAGACGACCTCGCCTGCTGCAGGCTCCACGGCGCCAAACGCCGTTCCCGTCATTTCCGTGCCGTCCTCGAGGACGAGCTTCATCTTGGCTGGATCCACTAGTTACCTTGCTCTGTTCTGACGCTTATCATATCCTGCACTATGAGCCTTTCCCCGAAGCGCAGGTAAATGGACATCCTTGGTATTTCGGCGTTCTATCACGACAGTGCGGCGTGCCTCGTGCGCGACGGGGATATCCTCGCCGCGGCCCAGGAAGAGCGTTTCACCAGGAAGAAACACGACTTCTCGTTTCCGAAGCACGCGGTGGATTATTGCCTCGGTGAAGCTGGGATCCCACCAACCGATCTGGATATCGTCGCGTTCTACGACAAGCCACTGCTCAAGTTCGACCGCATCCTCGAGACCTATCTCGCTTACGCCCCTCGCGGTTACAAATTGTTCCTCAAGGGGCTTCCTCTCTGGCTGAAGGAAAAGCTGCATACGCCGCGGGAGCTGGACCTTGGATTGAACGGACAGTATCGAGGACGCTACATCTTCACCCGCCATCACGAGTCGCATGCCGCTAGCGCTTTTTTCCCTTCCCCCTTCGACAAGGCCGCCATCTTGACGCTCGACGGCGTCGGCGAGTGGACGACAGGCAGCATCGGCATCGGCGAAGGAAATCGGATACGGCTCCTCAAAGAGCTCCGCTTTCCGCATTCGCTCGGGCTTCTTTACTCCGCTTTCACTTACTTTTGCGGTTTTCGCGTCAATAGCGGCGAGTACAAGTTGATGGGTCTCGCGCCTTATGGCGAGCCCAAATATGCCGCCCTCATGCGCGACAAGCTCCTCGACTTGCGACCCGACGGCTCGTTCCGGATGGACATGTCCTACTTCGCCTATTGCCACAAAGAGGTCATGACCTCGAAGAAGATGGACGAGCTCTTTGGTGGCCCGCCGAGAGCGATGGAAGGCCCGCTCACGCAGCGTGAGATGGATATTGCCGCGTCCATCCAGGAAGTCACCGAAGAGGTCATGCTCGGGGCGGCGCGTTACGCGTACGAGCTGACGGGGCTGGCGAATCTCGTCATGGCTGGTGGCGTTGCTTTGAACTGCGTCGGGAACGGGAGAATCCTCAGGGAAGGTCCTTTCGAGAAACTGTGGATCCAGCCGGCCGCCGGAGATGCCGGGGGTGCGCTCGGGGCGGCGCTCTTCGTTTGGTACCAGCTCATGGACAAGGAGCGGGCTCCGCTCGCGGCGGGCGATCGGCAGAAGGGTTCCCTTCTGGGACCTCACTATTCCGATGACCGCATCCGTTCCTTTTTGGACACATCGGGCGCCGTCTACCGTTATTTCGACGAGGAGTCGGGTCTCGTCGCCGAGATTGCGAGGCTCATCGACTCCGAGCAGGTTGTCGGGCACATGGAAGGGCGGATGGAGTTTGGGCCTCGAGCCCTTGGAAGCCGCTCCATCCTTGGGGACGCACGCTCGGAAAAGATGCAGTCGGTCATGAACCTGAAGATCAAGTTTCGGGAGTCCTTCCGGCCCTTTGCCCCTTCGATTCTGCGCGAGAGCGTCGACGAGTATTTCGAGATGCGGCCGCAAGAAGACAGTCCCTACATGCTTCTCGTGGCGCCCGTGCGGGACGAGAAGCGGCTCGCGGTGAGCAAGAACGGTTTCGGGGGGCTCGACAAGCTCAAGCAGAAGCGCTCCGTCGTTCCCGCCATCACTCATGTCGACTATTCGGCGCGGGTACAGACCGTCGATGCCGACCGGTACCCCAGGTTCCATCGGATCCTGGACAGTCTGAACGATCGGGCCGAGTGTCCGGTGGTGATCAATACGAGCTTCAACGTACGGGGGGAGCCGATCGTTTGCACGCCCGAAGACGCTTATCGCTGCTTCATGGCGACGAACATGGACGCGCTCGTGATCGACAACTTTCTGCTCTTGAAAGAGGAGCAGCCGCACGCAGAGCACCACGAATCGGACGCGTACCTCGCGCAGTTCCAGCTCGACTAGACGACACAATGCTCGCTCAGCTGAACCTCCAACCGACGACTCGGCAACTCAGGCAGTTCGGCTTCATTGGCGTGATTGCCTTCGCGGTGCTCGGCGGTGTCGTTCAATGGAAAGGCGGGTTGTTCGGGCTCGATTTCGGCGAGTCGCAAAAGACGGTGACGCACGCGCTCTGGCTCGCGGGTGGGCTATCCGCGCTCTTTTCTTTCGTTTGGCCGGCGGCGAACCGACCGCTATTTACCGCCTTGAGCCTCATCGCTTTTCCCATCGGATGGGTGGTGTCTCACGTGGTTTTGGCGTTCCTGTTCTTTGGTATCTTGACGCCTTTGGCGCTCTTCTTCCGGCTGGTGGGTCGCGACGCGCTCGCACGAACGTGGGACCCCGACCAAACAAGCTATTGGGTGGGTATGCCGCCGCAGCCGGAACATCGCGACTATTTCCGGCAATTTTGATTTCAGGAGCTCAACGTGGACGACCGAAACGACGATGTCACCCAGCTTGCCCAAGAAGACCGCCAAGGCCTCGTTTCCGAGTTTTGGGACTTTTTGAAACACAACAAGAAGTGGTGGCTTCTCCCGATCATCATCGTGGTCTTGGCCCTCGGAGCCCTGGTGTTCCTGGGCGGCAGTGGAGCAGCACCTTTCATCTACACACTGTTCTAGAAAAATGAGCAAAGCGATCGGGATGCGTGCACTCGCGCTCTGCGTTGGGCTCGCCATCGCTTTACTCGTTCTCGAAGGTGCCGTCCGCCTCCGTCAGTGGCTGAAGTACGGAGCCGCATCGCCCACGGTCCACGAGCTCGTGGAGGACCCGAGCAGCGGGCTGATGCTCCCGACGCCTGGAATGAACCAGGCTGGGATCGTGATCAATACCAAAGGGATTTAGAAGCCCCGAGCTCGACGACCCGAAGCCTCCCGGCACGCTTCGAATCGCGTATCTCGGTGGCTCCACCACCTACTGCGCTGAGGTCTCGGGCGAGGAGATCACGTGGCCTCATATCGTGACGGAGCAAGTTCGAACACGCTACCCGGACCGCCTCGTCGACTACGTGAACGCTGGTGTGCCCGGCTATTCGACGGCCCAGTCCAATCAAGAACCTCGAAACGCGCGTCGCCTCCGTCGACCCGGATGTCATCGTGATCTACCACGGTACCAACGATCTCAGCGGAGATACGCGACAGATGGCCAAGTCTCTAGGAATCTGGCAAGGCCGCGTTGTGAACCCTAGTCGCTTGGGAGACCTCACAACCCTTTGGTTCCTGCTCGAGAAAAACTGGACCGTAATGAAGCGACAAGGGGAAGCGTAGTCGGGTCGAGGGCGCCTCGAATTCGAGCCACGGCAACTGTCAGTCGCTTTCGCTGAGAGGCTCACGACACTCGTCGAACGAGCACGCGAAATCGCACCCGTTGTCGCGCTCGCGACCTTTGCCCACCGGATCCGGCATGAGCAATCCGAGGCTGAGAAGATCGCAGCCTCCAATACGAGCCTTTACTACATGCCCTACATGACTACGGAGGGTCTACTCGCTGGATTCGACGAGTACAACCGAATCTGTTGTCATCGAGGGCGAGCTCGAGATCCCCGGTGATGGGGAGCATTTCGTAGACTCAGTCCACTTCAGCGACAACGGCTCCCGCGCCATGGCACGCAGGGTCGTTCGAGCACTTTCGGGCTCGGAACGCTTGGAAAAACTCGTCGGGGCACGCAAGATCCTTGACATCGAGCCCAAGAATTGTTATAAATTCACATTCCGTCTTCCCAACCAGGGGTAACAATTAACAGCTAGCGTCGGAAGGACGTTTGGTGAAGTGCGTAATCGGGGGATTGCAAACACGGTGTTAACCCGGGCCGGGGGTTAGCGGCGAAGAGTAATTTCAGTGCCTCTTCGCCCACTTGGATTTTGGTTTCCAGACGAATCCGGCCTTCCCGACCGAAGACTTATATGGATGGGTATAGGTTTCTGTGAGCGGGGTATTTCTATCAGCACCGTCCGTCCGAACGCTGGCATGCGTTGCGGCGGACGTAATCATTACCGCTGGCGCGCTGTGGTTGGCCATCGCCATCCGCTTCAGTGAGCTCGTCCCGACGTACGACGGCGGGCTTCTGAACGGGGCCTTCTTGGTGGTCACCCTGCTCCTTGCGCTCTACTACAGCGAGCTCTATGGCAGCCGAGCGCCCAAGAGCGTGACAACACTCGCCCTTCGCATCATCAAGGCGTTTGCTGCCGGCGGCGTCTTTCTCGCACTCCTCTACTACGCCATTCCAGAGCTCGCGATCGGGCGCAGCATCTTGCTCCTCCATCCACCCTTCGCGTTTGGAGGGCTTCTGGTATGGCGCATCAGCTTTTACTGGGCTATCCAGCGGGACACCTTCGTCGAGAACGTGCTCATTCTCGGAACCGGGAGCGCCGCTGTGAGCCTTGCTCGCGAAGTGCTTCAGCACCGGAACGAAGGCTATCGGGTCGTAGGATTTCTAGGTAAAGACCCCGAAGAGGTTGGGAAATCGCTCTTCAATCCGGCCGTGGTGGGCACCCATGATGATCTTCTTCCGCTCACCGAGCGGTTCAACGTTCACACGATCGTCGTGGCGCTCGAAGAGCAGCGCGGGGAGCTCCCTCTTTCGGATCTTTTGACGTGCAAATTACGTGGCACACGCGTCGCGCAAGCGTCAGAGTTCTATGAAGCCGTTACGGGGCAACTCCCCGTTCGGAACTTGCGGCCGAGCTCGTTGATCTTCTCGCCCAGTTTCCGCCGCCCGCGGTTTTTCAACAACACGCGGCGGGCACTCGAGCTCGCAGCGGCGCTTGTCGGGATCGTGCTCGCGACCCCCTTGGTGCTGCTCGGCATGCTTCTGGTCGTCCTCGAGGACGGGTTTCCGGTTCTTTTCCGTCAGAGCGCGTAGGCGAAAACGGCAAGACCTTCACCCTCTACAAGCTCAGGTCGATGCGGCGGGATGCAGAGAAAGGCGGCGCCGTTTGGGCTTCGGCCAACGGCGACACGCGTGTCCTCCGGGTGGGTCGATTCCTGAGAATGTCACGCATCGACGAGCTTCCCCAGCTCTACAACGTTCTGCGCGGCGATATGAGCTTCGTCGGACCCCGTTCCGAGCGCCCTGTCTTCGTCGACGAGCTCGCGGCGCTCGTCCCCTATTACGGGGAGCGCCATTCCCTGAAGCCCGGCATCACAGGCTGGGTGCAGGTTCGCCACGGCTACAGCTCGACCGTCGAGGAATCCGAGGTCAAACTGCGCTACGATATCTATTACATCAAGAACATGAGCTTCTGGATCGATCTCCAGATCGTCCTGGACACCCTGAAGGTCATTCTCTTTGGGCGCGGCGCGCGTTAGACTTAAGAATCCAACATCTTCCCCGTAGGAAACGCCATGCTCGAAGTTTCTGCTTTTTTCGATAGATTGAGATCCGGTGACGCGCCCATCGGCGTCGTCGGCCTCGGCTATGTAGGACTGCCGCTGGCGGTCGCCCTCGCGAAGCATTTTCGCGTCATCGGTTATGACGTGTCGCCGGAGCGCATCAAGCTCCTGCGGCAACATTCCGACCCGTCTCAGGAGCTGACCACAGACGAGCTCAAGAGCGTCTCCATCGCTTATACGAGCACGCCCGAGGAACTTTCGGAGGCACCCTTCATCATCGTCGCTGTCCCCACTCCTATCGACGGCAACAAGAACCCGGATCTGACACCACTCGAGAGCGCGTCGCGCGCCATCGGGGAGCATCTCACCGAGGGGACGATCGTCGTGTACGAATCCACGGTCTATCCTGGGGTTACCGAGGAGATTTGCTTGCCGGAGCTCGAGAAGGCTTCGGGGATGCGCGCGGGGCGGGACTTTTTTCTCGGCTATTCGCCGGAGCGCATCAACCCAGGGGATCGGGAGCGCACCATCGACAAGATCGTCAAGATCGTTGCTGGCCAGACGCTTGAGGTGCGCGACATCGTGGCGAAGGTCTACGGAAGCATCGTCACCGCAGGCATTCACGTTGCGAGCTCCATCCGGGTGGCGGAAGCGGCCAAAGTCATCGAGAACGCGCAGCGAGACATCAACATCGCTTTCGTCAACGAGCTCGCGATCATCTTCGACAAGATGGACATCGACACGCGCGATGTGCTCGAGGCAGCGGGGACTAAGTGGAATTTCCTGAAGTTTAGGCCTGGGCTAGTCGGGGGACATTGTATCGGCGTCGATCCCTACTACCTGACGTTCAAGGCTCAGTCTCTCGGGCACAGTCCGCAGACCATCTTGTCCGGGCGCCGGATCAATGACGGCATGGGGCGCTGGATTGGGCGCAAGCTCATCAAAATGCTGATCGACGCCGACAAGAATGTCAAGGGTGCTCGCGTTCTCATCTGTGGGTTGACGTTCAAGGAAAATGTCACCGACGTGCGGAACTCACGGGTCAAGGACATCGTGGACGAGCTCCTCGACTACCATGTCAACGTCTTCGCCCATGACCCGCACGTGCCGGCGGAGACGGCCCAAAAGGAGTTTGGCGTGCCGCTCGCTTCCGAGGACGAGCTTCACGATTTCGATGGCGTCATCGTGGCAGTCGCTCATGACGCGTTCAAGACCCTCGGCGTGAACGATCTCGCCGACATGGTGCGCGCCCAGCCGGCGCCTTTCCTCGATCTCAAGTGGCTTTACGACCGCTCGGAGCTCGAGGAGGCCGGCTTCCACTACTGGCGCCTCTAGCTCTAGCAACTAGGCTGGGGAGCGGTCCTCTTTCTTGATCGAAAGCTTGTCCATCAGCTCGTAGAGCGTCGGGCGGCTGATTTGAAGGTCGGCCGCGGGGCGTGTCATGTTGCCGTTGTGACGCGCCAAAGTACGCAAGATGAGCTCGCGCTCGAGCCTTTCACGCGCCTCTCTGAGGCTCACGCGCTCGTAGCCGTCTCCCTCACCAGCCGCTAGTTCCAGGTCCTCCGGGGTCAATTTGCGGCCATGGGCCATGATAACAGCGCGCCGGATGTGGTTTTCGAGCTCACGCACGTTTCCCGGCCAATCGTGGGTCTGCATAGCCGTAATCGCGGCCGCGCCGAATCCGACGAGGCTTTTCTCACTCTCCGCGCCGTAGCGCTCCAGGAACACTTTGGCGAGAATCGTGATGTCCTCTCCGCGGTCTCGCAGCGGTGGCAGAGTCATCCCCACGACCGCGAGCCGGTGGTACAAGTCCTCCCTAAACTGCTCCGCTTTCATCGCTCGCTCGAGGTCCATGTTCGTCGCGGCAATGACACGGACGTCGACGTCGATCTCCTGCGGCCGACGACGCGCTCAACGCGATGCTCTTGCAGGAATCTGAGCAATTTCACTTGCAATGCGAGCGGAAGCTCCCCGATCTCGTCGAGGAACAGCGTGCCCTTATGCGCGGTCTCAATACGCCCCTTCCGGCGGGCATGGGCTCCGGTGAAAGCGCCTTTCTCGTGGCCGAAGAGCTCGCTCTCTAGTAGGTTTTCCGGGATGGCGCCGCAATTGATCACGATGAAAGGACCCTCGGCGCGGTGGCTCAATTGATGGATGGCGCGGGCGACGAGCTCTTTTCCCTTCCCGCTATCACCACCCACGAGAACGCCCGCGTCGGAGCTCGCGACTCGGCGCACCGTCTTGAATATGCTCTGCATCGCTGGGCAAAAGCCGATGATGCCCTGGAACAAATCGTCCGAGCTCTTTCGCTGAAGCTCACGGTTCTCTCGTCGAGCTCGTGGACGTATCGGGCCCGGCGCAGGACACTGTTGAGCTCGTCAATCTGGATGGGCTTGTTGAAGTAGTCGTAGGCCCCGAGGCCGATTGCGCGCAGCGCGTGCTCTCGTTGTGCCTGCCCCGTGATGACAACCACCTTCGCGCCGCCCTGCTGCTGCAGGATCTCGTCCAGCACGATAAAGCCTTCTTCGAGGCCATTCGTAAGTCAAGGGAGGCCCAAATCGAGCGTGACGAGCGGCATGCCGTGCTCTTCGTAAAGTAGTATTGCCGAGGGCCGGTCTTCAGCTTCGAACACCTCGTATTCTCGGAAAGCGCCCACTTCATTTGGGTGCGGATGTCTTCGACGTCATCCACGATGAGTAACTTTGGTTTGTCCATCCTCTAACCCTGCGTCGTCGTGCGGCTCTCGGAAGGAAGCAACACCCGGAAAGTGGTCCCCGTCCCTTGCTCGCTCTCGACTTCGATCCTTCCCCCGTGAGCCTCGACGATCTGCTTGCTGTGAAAAAGACCGATGCCAAGCCCCTGTTTCTTCGTTGTCTGGAATGGCTTGAAGAGCGCGTTTTGAACGAACTCGTCGCTCATCCCGCACCCGTCATCTTGAACGCTCAGGAGAACCCAGCCATTCTCCAGCGAGGTGCGCACCGCCACGTGCCCGTCACCGCCAACCGCCTCTTGCGCGTTCAACATCAAGTTCGTCAACACCTTCTGGACCTGCTCGCGATCCAGCCGGATCTTGGGAATCTCTTCGAGCTCGTCCGTCAGGCTCGCCGTCATCGAGCCGTTCAAGCCCTCGAGCGTCTCTCGTGTGAGCTCGTTCAAATCACATTCCACCGGGCTCAGCTCCATCCCTTTCGTGATGGAGGACAGGCGGGCGGTCATCGTGTCGATCTTGCTCACGCTCTTCGCCATCGTCGCGAGGAGATCCTTCCGAAAGTCCGGATTGTTGAAATGGGCCGGTAGGTTCTGGAGTGCAAGCGACAGCCTCGAGGCGAGATTTTTCAAGTCGTGCACGAAAAAAGTCGAAAGCGTTTGGAAAGCTTCCATCTCCTTCGCCCGCTGGATTTCCTGGGTCATGCGGCGATTCGCCACGATGGCCGCCGCTTGATCCCCGAATGTCTTCAGGAGCGCGAAGTCTTCGACGTTGAAGGGCTCTTTTGTGATCCGCTCGTTGAGCGTGAAAAGCCCGTCGGCTCGTTTCGGCCGTTTCCGAGCGCGACGACGTAGCGGGCTCCCATGTGGCGGCAGAGCTCGCGCGCCGCATCGGACATCGTTTGTTGGTTGAGGTCCACCGCTTGCGCGACGTTCGGCTCCATGATGTCGATGAGCGCTCGACCGTCGTCATAGTCGCGCAGAATCTCCCGGGCGCGCGCTTCCGGGAGTGCGGTCGTCCCGCCCAGCGCAATCTTGCACTCACCGCGTTTCACGAGCCAGATCGTCGCCACCGAGCATCCGAAGGTCTCCGCCACCGTTTTGGTGATAGCGGCGCATAGGGGCTCGACCTCGACGATCGCGCTCGTGTGTTGCGTGAACTTGTCCCACACTTGGCGGTAGTCGTAAGACGGTCGTTGCAGGTGCCGGTTCACGAACCCGCGCATAGGTTGACGCAGCTCGACCGACAGCAGGAGCGTTACGAGTCTTAGGATCGTCACGAGCACAACGAAAACCACGAGCGGCCCGCGATGGGTCCCCCCTCAAGCGTCGATGACGTTGACGAGACCGGCAACCACGAGCAAGTACGCCCCGACGACGAGAAGTGTCAGCGAGTTGAACAGTAGGGACTCCGACGGATAGATCTCGAGCAAGCCGCCTCGGCGCCTTACGAAAGCCACCACGACGGGGACGCTACCGAGCAAGAGCGCGCTCGAAGTGAACGGGAACAGCGGTGTTTGAATCCAGGAATGGAGAAGCACCTGGCTGTGAAGAAAGAGCTCGACGCCGAAGACCACACCGACCGCAAGCACGAGAAACTTGATTTGCCAGAGCACGCTCCCTGTCGCCGAGCGGAGGGTCAGTTCCAGATTCATCAAGACGACAACGGCAGCCAAAAGAAAAACCACGTGCACCACGAAACCGGCGGAGCCGATGGGCACGAGCCAACTCGGGAGCGGGAATGGGGGGGGGTCGACCACGAGGAGCGATTGCCACCATCCGATCACGATGGCGGGGGGGTATGACGAACGAGGCTGCGATGCTGAGGCGCCAGCGGTGCCTTAGCTCGGTCGCATTCGCGCGCGCGAAGCTCAGACTGAACAGAATCCAGAGTCCGGGAACGAAGGCCTCAGCGAGAAGCCGGTATCGATGGAGCTCGAGGGCGTCGATTTTGGAGAACGCCTCGACTGCGAGCGCACCCACGACTTCGCGCGTCGCGAGCACGAACATACCGAGAGCACAGGCGACGTAGGCGGTGCGGCCACGTTCTCGCCACAGCATGGCGAGGCCAAGCATGACCGCGACCGAGGCGGCTAGATACGCAAGCCCAGTCTCGGCTGTCAATTTCGGGGCGCCCTTCTAACCCAATGCATTCAAGGCATTAAAACTTGCCGCCGGCGCTTTTATGGTTGGGGGCCTGTGCCGGCTCCGGGGTCCAGTGTCGGGATGATGTTATTTTCATAGGCTGGAGCTATCTTTGTCAAGTCAAGGGTTTGCATTGATCTACGGTAAAATGGCCACTTGATACTGATGCGACGCCGCCTCTCGATCCTCATCGGCCTCGTTTTCTCGCTGATTCTTCTGCGCGGGCTTTTCCTCATCGGCTACGAGCCCGCTCGCTCCGACAGTTATATCTGGGGAGCGTTTCACGTTCATTCGACGCTTTCCGACGGGCTCGCGCCGCTCGAGGAAATTGCGCGCCAAGCACGCGAGGCACGCGTCGATTTCGTGTTCTTGAGCGATCACGGCCCGCCCCATCCCAAGGCAGCGCTTCTGAACGAAACGGTCGGCGGCGTGCGTTTCATCGGCGGCTCTGAGGTCGGCCTCCCCGAGGGTCATCTGATCGTCTCAGACGTCGCGTCTCTACCGAATTATCACCTCCCTCCCTTCCCGCCCGACGCGGCCGCGGAGGCTCGGGCGTGGGGCGGCTTCTCCGTTCTCACCTACCCGGAAGACCCGACAGAGCGCTGGCTCTATTGGGAAGAGGATTTTGTTCCTGACGGGATCGAGATCATCAATGTCACGTCCTATTTCCGCGCGAGCTCTCATTGGACCAAGCTTGCTTGGGCCATGTTCTCGCTGTTCAACCGCTTCTATTACATCAGCAGCTTCGAGCCTCCAACTTACGCTCTCGAGCGCTGGGACGCGCTTCTCGAGCGGGGTGACGTCTTCGCGGTCTTTGCGGCGAACGCCCATGGCGGCTTTCCCCTCACCGAGGATCTTACGATCGGCGTTCCGTCCTACGAGACGGCGATGGGGTTCGTCGGGCTCGGAATCGAGCCGCGTTTCAAGGACGCCCCCGAGGAGGCGATCCGCCAGGGGAAATTCTTTGCCATCGTGCGCGGCGCAGGCGAGCCAAGTCGGTTCGCGTTCACGCGATCCGATAAGGATGACACGTTGCGCGTCATCGTGGACGTGGACGTGGACGTGGACGGTCTCGCGCCTCGCCTCGTGCTCAAACGAAACGGCACCGTCGTCGCGGAGACCGAAGAAGGCGAGCTCGTGCACCCCGCGCGCGAGCCCGGCATTTATCGCGCCGAGGTCTACCTTCGCGATCACAAGCTCCTCGATCCGTCCGTCCCTTGGATCCTCTCGAATGCCATACGCGTGGACGCGGATCCCGTTCTCGCTGCTTCTCTCGAGCTCCAGTGCGACGCGGTCGATGCCATCGATCTCGAGGAGTTCGCGGTCGAAAAAGACGACGCCTCGACCGCGAGCCTCGAGGGCTCGCTCGAGCTTTCCTACCACCTCTCGCAGGCCGCCCCGGACAACGTCAATCATTGGGTCGCGCTCGCGCACCGGAAGCCTTTCGATCTCTCGGACTATCGTGGCATCTATCTCGAAGCTGCTTCACCGGAGGCCATGAGGTATTGGCTCGAGCTCCGTGCCGGCGACAGAAGCTACTACGCATCGTTCAAGCTCGAAGGAAACGGCGTCGACAGCGTCACGATTCCTTGGCGCAAGTTCTACGCGATGTTCGGGGGCCGTGAAGAGATACCCCTTTCGGAGATCGATGCGCTCTTCATCATCGTGAACACGGCGAACTCGCGGACCGGCTTCTCCTCGGAGCTCCGGCTCCAGAAGCTCGGCGCCTGCCGTTAGAGCCTAGAGGGCCCGAAGCCTCACGATTCGTCCGCCAGGGCTTCGCGCATCTTGGTCAAGAGATCCTGAGCGTTGTCTTCGGTAAGCTCGGTCGGGCTCCACTTAAATTTCAAGCCGTCGCCCGCGACGCGCGGGATGATGTGAAAGTGCACGTGGAGAACCGCTTGCCCCGCCTCGCTGCCATTGTTCTGGAGAACGTTATAAGCCGACGCGCCGGTGGCCCGCATTACGGCCCGGCATAGTCGCGGAAGCACACGTCCGAGCGCAGCCGCAGCGTCGTCGGAGAGCTCATGCAAATGCGCTATCGATTCTTTTGGTACGACGAGCATATGGCCGTGGCTCTGAGGGCTGATATCAAGAAAGGCGTAGACGTGGTCGTCCTCGTAAACCTTGTGGCTCGGGATTTTACCGCGGATGATCTTGTCGAATAACGTCGGCGCGTCGCTCATGGACCGAGAATTTAGCGCCTTTCCGTCTCCGCCTCAAGCCCAGACTTCCCTATTGGATGGAGTCAACCAAGAAAGGAATGGCTCCGGGAGATTTCCTCTCGGTTTTTTCGTCTATACCTCTCGAAGGGAGGTGCAGATGGGCCACGATCAGCGGTTCAAAGAGTTCCTGCAGCTCTTCCTCCGGGACTTTCTGAAGTTGTTTTATCCCGAGGTCGAGGAGCGACTGGATTTCGAGACGCTCGAGCTCATCGATAAGGAGCTCTTTACCGATATCCCCGAGGGAAGCCCAAGGGAAGCGGATGTGGTTGCCAGGCTCCGAAATCGTGAAGGAAACCCCGAGATCGTTCTCATCCACGTCGAAATCCAATCGAGGCCGGAGCGGGATTTCGAGGTGCGGATGTTCGGGTATTACGCCATGCTCTGGCTACGATACCAGCTCCCCATATTCCCCATCGTGGTGTACCTTCGCGGAGGCAAGAAGGGGCTGACCACCGAGGAATACCGGACGGCGCTCTTCGCCCGGGAAATTCTTCGGTTTCGGTACATGGCGATCGAGATGGCGCCTCTGGATGCGGAGGTATATCGTGAAGGTGGCGGTCCAGTGGGAGCGGCGCTTTCAGCGCTAATGGCTCAGCCGAAAGCATCGGATCCGGTGGAGCGTCGGTTCTCGATGATGAAGCAGGTGGCGGAGAGCGAGTTGGCCGCTCTCCCGAAGTTTCTGTTGATCCATATCATCGCGGTGTATTTCGAGCTTACCGCGGAGGAAATGCAGCGCTACCGGCGTCTGGTATCGAGAAAGGAGTATAGGAAAGTGCAGGCAGTAGAGTTGACCTGGGCGGACAAACTCATAGAGCAGGGGCGTCAAGAGGGCGCGGAGCGAGGGCGTGAAGAAGGACGCCGGGTTGGTCTAATCGAGAAGAAACGCGAGTCTCTGTTGCGACTTCTGACGGCGAGATTTGGCCCTCTGCCCGAGGCGACGTCGTCGCGCGTAGAAGCTTTGGAATCCCTTAATGAGCTCGACAGCTACTTCGATCGCGCCTTGAAGGCGAACTCGCTCGAATAGTTGAGGCTCGAGAGCTGAGCGGGCTTCGCCTCCCCCGACCAACGAGGGCAGAGGCCCGAGCCGGTCTCCTCGCGGAGCGGCTCTCAAGCTAGAATAGTCGCCATGCGCCAATATCAGTTTTCGTCCTTTGGACTCGATCAGCTGAAGATGACCGAGAGCGAGCCCCCCGCGCCCGGACCCGGCGAAGTCACCATCGACGTTCGTGCTTTCAGCTTGAACTATCGCGACTTGCTCGTCGTAAAAGGCCTCTATAACCGGAGGCTCGCTTTGCCGGCGGTGCCCGTGAGCGACGGCGCCGGCGTCATCGCTTCTGTTGGCGAGGGGGTTACGGATGTCCGCGAAGGGGATCGTGTTATGACGCAATTCGTCGCGGACTGGACCGACGGTCCGTTCGAGGCGCGCCACGCGGGCTCGACGCTCGGTACTCCCGGTCCCGGCCTCGCGGCGGAGCGCGTCGTTTTGCCCGAGCGTGCGGTGGTGCCGATGCCGGACGGCTACGATTTCGCGCAAGCTTCGACGTTTCCGATTGCGGCGCTCACCGCGTGGAGCGTGCTCGTCACCGAAGGCAAGATTCAAGAAGGCCAGTGGGCGCTCACGCTCGGAACGGGCGGCGTTTCGGTCTTCGCCGTTCAACTCGCGAAGGCACTCGGCGCCAAGGTCATCATCACCTCGTCGAGCGATGACAAGCTCGCTCGCGCGCAGTCGCTCGGCGCCGACCACGGTATCAACTACAACGACAACCCACGCTGGGACAAAGCGGTCCTCGAGATCACCGGGGGCCGGGGCGCGGACGTCGTGGTGGAGACAGCCGGCATCGCGACGATGACCACGTCGATGAAGGCAACGGCCGCCGGGGGCCTCATCGGTGTTCTCGGAGGCGTCACCGGTCTCGCCGGGGACGTCCAAATCGCACCGCTCGTCATGAAGCGGCTGCGAGTCACCGGCATTCTCGTGGATTCGCGCGCGCATTTCGAAGAGCTCTCGGCTTTTCTCGGCAAGCATTCGATTGAGCCCGTGATCGATCGGAAGTTCGGATTCGACGAGCTACCCGCGGCGCTTCAGCACATGGAGTCGGGCGGACACTTTGGGAAGATCGTGGTTAAGATCTAGCTATCGGCTTACTGCTACCTACTACCCCGAATATCAAAGCGGCGGCGGCAGTAGAAGACGGCGAGGTAGAACAGCGGGGTGTCCAGAAGGGCGAAGATCCATTTGAACATCAGGCCGTTCACGAAGAGCTCGGGGAAGCGTTCCCACGTTACGCCCGGTGTCCCCAGTGCCGCCAGAAGGCCGTTCACGAGAGCCGTGTCCACGACTTGAGAAGCAATTGTGCTCGCGTTGTTGCGGAGCCACAAGTGCTTGCCTTTTGTGAGCCGTTTCCAGAAGTGGAACAGGCGGATATCGAGGTACTGCGCGCCTAGATAGGCCACCATCGAGGCGCTGACGCCCGCCCACTGAAGGCCGAAGACTTTCGAGAACACGGCGTCGTCGACGGGGCTCCACGAGGTCGCTTCTACGAGGGACGAGACAAGCACGAGGACCATCACGAAGAGGCTCGCGACGAGGCCGCTCGTGACGACACGCTCCGCGCGCTTCTTGCCGTAGATCTCGGAAAGGATATCTGTCACGAGAAACGTGACCGGGTATGCCAGAATCCCCACCGACTGCTGAAAGATCAACGGCTCACCGAACCACGGGATCTCCCACGAAAAAAACTTCTGGAAGATCAGGTTGCAGGCGACGAGCGCAGCGATAAAGATGGCAGCGAGGATGAGATAGAGCTGCTCGTAAGCGGCGCTCGTTTTGGTGTCGGGCGAACTCACGTGAAGGCGGCGTCCGTCTCCTTGTTCAGGACCCAGAGACCGTAACTCAGAATTCAATGCCATCTCATTCAGTCACGCGCTTCAAAAGCGGCCCATAGGTGTCGACCCATCGATCCCGGAGAAACTGAAAGAGCTCGCGGAGCTCACGCACCCGCCGCCAATCGATCTCGGCCGCACCTCCCTGCGCAAGAAACTCTCCGAACGGATCGCTCACGAAGCTCTCGCCGTAGAAAGAGGACGACGAGCACCACCCCGAGCTCTTTCGCGAGCGCTCCCAGTCGTTTCGTGGTCGCGGAAGGAAGCTTTTCGGCAAGCGCATAGTGTTTCGCATCGACGCTTTGTGGGAAATAGCGCGCGTTGAAGAGCTCCTGGAGGCAAAGGATGCGTGCGCCGCCCGACGCGGCGTAGCGAATGTGCTGCTCGGCATGGTCGACATTCGCGGCGACATCTGGCCCGAGAGCTGAAGCAAGGCGATCTGCATGTTAGAGCATGAATCCTAATCCAAGAAAGAGCATCGTGGATACCGCACATCCGGGCGCATGGACGCCCCCACCGCGAGCGGGTTCAGGTAGTCGTGGAAATGACGAAATGAAGTCAGGTACTATGCTCTCGGCCGGACCAACATCGGTCGCCGCCTCTTCATCAGCTACACGATCCGCGGCGAAACAGTTCGACTCATTTCGGCGCGCGACATGACCTCGGCCGAGAGAAAGGAGTACGAACATGCCACGGCGGAAGCCCTTGAAACCGATTCCGAGGTTTGACTCGGAAGACGAGGAGCGGGAGTTTTGCTCGAGGCACGACTCCGTCGACGATGTCGACTGGAACCGGGCAAAGCGCGCCTCGTTTCCCAACTTGAAGGCTTCGACAAAGACTATATCGTTACGCATCCCGCAATCGCTACTCGAGGACTAGAAGATTTTAGCCAACAAGCGCGACGTACCGTACCAGTCGCTGCTGAAAATCTTCCTTGCGGAGCGCGTTGAGCAAGAGTTCCGTTTAGAAAAGTAGCAACAGAAGCACCGATGGACTTTCTTCGCTTCCTCCATTCAGCGGCAAGCATGGCGGCGCCCCCGTAGACGCAGGCGAGCCGAGAGCCTGCGGATATCACCGCGCCGAGTGCCAAGCCCCGACCGAGAACATCGAGGCCACGAAGGCGCTGAAAAACCCCCAACCGCTCGTAAGGACATATCCAATGAGCGTGCCGCCGAGAAGCGCTTCGAAGGTGCGGCGCGTCACGAGCGCGAGGACGAGTACTGCGAGCGCCGGGATCAGGCTGACGATCCCGGTATCCTCAGTCACGAGATTTAGGGTCAGGGCAAGTACTCTTCAGCCCAGCGCTCGAACACCATCAGTGGGAGGAGCTGGTGAGCGTTGTTGCGACTTCCAGCGACGTGCTCGCGCCGCAGGCGCGCGACTTCGGCCGGCTCGAAGAGGCCGCGGGCGCGGATGCGCTCTTCGCTCAGAAGCTCGTCCATGAGCGGTCTCAGCTCGCGGCGGAGCCAGTTCTTGAGCGGTATGCTGAAGCCTTCTTTGCGCCGGTGCAGGATCCCGTCCGGTAAAATGCCCGTCATCGCTTGCTTCAAAACGTATTTGCTCGTATGGCCTCGAAGCTTCAGATGTCCAGGCATGCGGAAGGCGAGCTCGATGACGTTCCGATCGAGAAAGGGGGCGCGCGCTTCGAGCGAGGTGGCCATGCTCATGCGGTCGACTTTTACGAGGATATCGTCGGACAAGAAGAGTTTGAAGTCGGCGAAGAGCTGGCGGTTCAGCAAATCGTCGCCGCCAGCTCCGAGCGTTTCGAGCACGTGAAGCTTCGGGTCGTAGCTCGTGAGCGCCTCGGACAAGCTCGCGGTGTAGAGTCTTTTCTTTTGCTCGACGGGAAGGTGCCAGAGCCAGCGATAATGCTCGAGCTCGGGTGCGACCTGGGCCCCCTCCAAAAAGCGCTTGGCTTTGTTGATGAAGCCTTTTTTCTTCGCGCTCGGAGGCACCCATTCGCTCATCGCGTGTAGCAGGCGGAGCGCGCTCTTACCGGGAAAGCGCGCGAGCTTTCGGGCGAGCCGGTCGGCGACATACCAGTCATAGCCCGCGAAAAGCTCGTCTCCACCGTCTCCCGAGAGGACGACTTTGACTTCTTTCGCCGCGATTTGTGAAACAAGATAGGTCGGGAACAAAGAGACGTCGGCAAAAGGCTCGTCGAGATGCACGATGAGCTTGTCGAATAGCCCGGCGACATCGGCGGTGACGGTCTCTTCGTGATGCTCGGTCGCGAAGAGCGACGCGATCTCGCGAGCATGGGCCGACTCGTCATAGCCACCTTCCTGAAACGCGATCGAGAAGGTCTTGATCGGCCGCTCGGACGCCTCCGCCATCATGGCCACGACGGTGCTCGAGTCGATACCACCCGACAAGAACGCACCGAGCGGCACGTCCGACATCATCTGCGAGCGCACCGCGCGCCCGAGCGTGTCCCGAAGCTCCTCGATCCATTCGCGGTCACTGCGTCCGTCGACGACCTGGGCCGGCGGGCTCCAGTAAGACCACGTCCTCACTTCGCCGCCTTCGACCGACATCGCGTGAGCCGGCGGGAGCTTCTTCACACCCTTGAAGATCGAAAGCGGAGCGATGATGAACTCATAGGTCAAGAAACAGTCGAGCGCCTCTGGGTCCAGCACGCGCGGAACCTCCGGACGCGCCAGGAGCGCTTTGATCTCCGAAGCAAAAACGATGTCGCCGCCGTTACCACCATCGTAATAGTAAAGCGGCTTCTCCCCGGCTCTGTCGCGCGCGGCCAAAAGACGCCGGCGAGGGGCGTCCCAGAGCGCGAAAGCGAACTGACCGTTCACCCGCTCGGTAACGCGGTCGCCCCACTCCTCGTAGCCGTGGACGATGACCTCCATGTCCGAGCCCGTCCGGAAGCGATGGCCTTTGCCCAGCAGCTCCTCGCGTAGGGGCCGACAGTTGAAGATTTCGCCATTGCCAACAAAAGTGACCGTCTCGTCTTCGTTTTGGATCGGCTGGCGCCCCCCGGCGACATCGATGATCGAAAGCCGCTTCAGACCAAGTGCTATGCCAGGGAGCGCGATCGTGCCCGTATCATCGGGGCCGCGATGGTGGAGCTTGGCCACCATCCGGTCGATGACAGCAAGATCGGGTTGCCTCGTCGCGTCGCGAGCCACGACGCCCGCGATGCCGCACATAAAAGATCAGGCCCCGTTGCCGCTCTGGGAGAAGCGAGCGGCTATTTTTTCGCCACCGAGCTCCGCGACGAAGCGGAGGTAGGGAAAGACGCGCTTCATCGCGGCGGTGTTGACGAAGCACGGGCTCGCGCAAGTCGGACAGACTTTGTCGAGCACTTCCTGACGCATGGCCAGATTCTTCTTGTCGTAGTAGAAGTCTTTCGGGTCGCCGTCGCGCACGTTCCCGATGACACGGCTATTTTCGCAATAGGTGATCTCGCCGTTCGGGTTCAGGAGAAGCCCCTGGTCCATTGAAGGGCACGGCATTGCGCGCTTCATGCCGTTTTGGAACATCTTGACGTAAGCCTGATATAGAAGCGCGTCCCCGTCGGCAAGGCCGGATTCCCGCACGCGCTTGCGAAAGAAGTCGACGAGCTTGGGGAAATCCTCTTCCTTCAGATCGGTCGACTCGACGAGATCCATGTTCCCGAAAGCCAGCTCCGAGTAGCGCGCGATCGCAAAGACGACGCTCAAGTTCTCTTTCTTGCAGAGCTCGTAGATGCGGTTCCCTTCTTCGAGGTTTTGGGCCGTGAACGTGAACGAGACGCCAAAGTTGAAGAACTTCTTCTTCTGCAGCTCCTGCATCTCGCGGACCGTTTCCATGGCGCGCTCGAAGGCGTGCCACACACGACGGATGTCCTCGTGCGCTTCGCCGACGCCGTCGAGACTGACGCGGGTTCCGAACATGAAGCCCCGCTCGTTGGCGACGTCGATGATGCGATCGAGCGTCGAGACGACCCGGTCCTTCACGAAGCCGTTCGTGTTGAGGGTCATTTTCCGGAGCTTCGGCATGTTGTCCGCCATGATGCGGACGATGTCGACCATGTCCTTCCGGAGTGTCGGCTCGCCCCCGGTGATGCCCACATATTCGACCGAGCGAAAGAGCTCGCTCGAGAACGCTTTTCGATATTCGTCCGTCGTCAAGTCGTCGTGGTATGGGAGCTTCCACGAATTGCACATGACGCATTTGGAGTCGCACTTATAAGAAACGTTGAATATGAGCACAGTGGGTGCGATCGCTTGGAATCGGCCCACGACTTGCGTCTTGAAGAAATCCGCCGGAAGCGACGGAAGACTCGTCTTGAGGAGCTTGCCTACGTAGTGATTATTTCCAAACATCAGCTTTTACGTGATTGGCGTCTATCGCGGACCAGCTTTGCAGGAACGCCGGCAGCGACATAATAAGCGGGAACCTCGTCGAGGACCACCGCGCCCGCACCAATAATAGCATGCTCGCCCACATGAGCCCCACCTCCGACGACCGCGTGGGCCCCGAGCCAGCAACCGTCGCCGATACGGATGGGAAGCCCGATACGCCCCTGCTGCGACACGGGGATGTCGATACGATCATGCATGTGGTTGCCGCCCACGAGGTAGACATAGGCCGCGAGCATGACGTCCTTCCCTACCGTTACCTTGTCCGCGGAGAAGATCTCGCAATTGAAGCCGATATTGGCACGCTCTTCGAGATGGATATCCCCGTTCTTGCACGAAAGGATCGAGTTGCGCCCGATGAAGACCCCGTCGTCGAGCTGTATCCCCGTGTTGTCGACGCCCTTCGCGTCGAGGAGCACGTTGTCATCCACCACCACGTCGTTTCCGATGCGGATTTTTCGCGGATGGCGCAGCACCACGTTTTGCCCGAACAGGACGTTCCGGCCGCAGGCGCCGAGAAGGCGCGGGTAGAGCTTGCTTCTGAGAAAGAGTCCCAGGGCCCCGGGGACCCAAGCCGACAAGAGCATCACGAGCTCGTAGCCGACCATCGCTCCGAGCCCCGGTCGGCCGATGACGAGCTCGCCATATTTTTGGATCTTGCTCGTACTGACGTCCGAGAGCTCTTTTTGGACGATTGGGATGCGCCGGTCATTGGGTTGCGTAGTGGCTCCATTCAGAGACATTCTAGACCCAGCCAGCCTTTCGATACCACTGAAGCGTTTGCTCGATGCCGTTATCTAGGTCAACTTCGGGCTCCCAGCCGAGCTCCTTCTTGGCTTTGTCGATTTTGAACGCGCGGTGCTTGAGAAAGAAATCAAGCCGGCGTCGGTAGAGCGGGGGCTCGATGCCGAGCGGCCGGCAAACGTCCTCACAAATCGCCGCGGCAGCGTAGAGCGGCATCGACGGCCAGCGGAAGCGCGGCGGCGCGACACCGGCCTTCTTCGCGATGAGGGCAATGATCTCGCGCACGGTAACGTATTCGGGACCGGCAAGGATGAACGCTTCGCCAAAAGCACTTGGGGTGTCACCTGCCTGCATGAAACCGCGCGCAACGTCTTCCACGTGCGTCAAGTGGTAGAACACGTCTCCTTTGCCGATCATCGGAAAGCGTTTCTTGGCAACGCCTCGAAAGAGCTTCAAAAAGCGGCGATCGCCAGGACCGTAAATGCCCACGGGCCGCAGCACGACCACGGGCAAGCCGCGATCCCGATGGAGCCCGAGAACGACGCGCTCGGCCTCCACTTTGGTCTGTTGGTAGATGTCACCGGGATTGTATGGAGAAGTTTCGTCGGCCGGAGGCTCCACTTCGCCGTGCACCCCGCAGGTGCTGCAATAGAGAAACGGGATGCCCCCTTCCGCGAGCGAAGCCTCAGCAAGAAGGCGGGTGCCTTCCACGTTGACCTCGCGGTAATAGCTGTCCGGAAGCTTGGCTTCGCGGTAGACGGCGGCGATGTGGAAGATTCGCTCGACCCCGGAAACCGCCGCGCGCAAACTAGCCGCGTCCTTTAGCTCACCCTCGAAGCGCTCGATGTCGAGACCCTCGAGCAACGACAAATCGCTCGAGGCGCGGACGAGGGCACGGACCTCGTGGCCGGCCTCCCGTAGCAGACGGGCTAAGTGGCTTCCTGTGAACCCGTTGGCACCGGTGACAAGAACTTTCAGTCGATTCTCCTGGCAGCACTATACTCACCAATCATCCTGTGATAGTCTATATGATTTGGTTGGCTCGGTAGGTAAGTTGTTCGTACCTGCAGGCTCGGGCCCCACAACTCTACGCGGAGGTAGAACGACCCCTATGAGCACCCACCCACTTAGACGTTTCACCTTTGGATTCTTACTCACCCTAACGGTTATCGTCGCAATCGGCTGTGGCGACAGCGGCGGCGGCGGCACCACCACGACCGTAACCGTCACGATTTCTGCACCGGGTATCGTCAGCCCGAACTCATCTTCCCCGATTGGAGATAATCCTCCGACGCTCACCGTAACCAACGCCACCGCAAGCGACGGGGGCACCATCACGTATACTTTTCAAGTCTCGACCGACCAAGCCTTCGCCAGCATCCTCCGGCAAGCCGACAGCATCGTGCAAGGGTCGGGTCAAACCAGTTGGACGCTCGGCTCCGCCCTCGGCCTCGACACCTATTTCTGGAGAGCGCGCGGCGTCACGGCCAGCACCGTCGGCTCATGGTCCGTCGTCGCGCAGTTCGTTCTCGGCACCGGCGCAGGCACTGGTGCCGGCGAGACGGTCGTGGTCACCGATGCCCTGACAAACGGCATGACGGTCGGCCAGCAATTCGGCGGCAGCTTGACGCCGAACGGGTGGCGCGTCAACACCAATGGCGACTTCATTCGCTACGAAGTCCCGACCATCATTAACGGCTATGTGGAATGGCAGAACGTGGGCCTGACGCCACGCGGCGCCAACGACGCCTCGCACATGCTGATGGGCATGTGGGACCCTACGGAAGGAGGGTTCCGTGCGAACCCGTTCCGCGTCCACGTACAAAAGCTCTGGCATAACCCGCACAACCCGCCCTTCATGCGATTCCGCTGGATCTCGCAAGGCCGGGAGGAAGAGGCCGGTACGAATTTCACGGACTGGAACCCTGGCCAGGTTTATACCTTTCGTGTGGACTGGAACCCTTCCGGCGCGGCAAACCAGGCTCGCGTCTTCCTCGATGGCATGGAGTTCCTGTCCTTGGGTTACAACCGCCCCTACCAGCCGAATACTCATTTCATCGAGCTCGGCATCGGCGAACGCGGTGAATCGGTTATCGACGCTGTTTATAGCAACTTAATCATCGTGCGCCGAGATTAGTCATTAGCGAGGAGCCATCATCATGATTTGACAACTGAGTCGTTTGGCCATGCTCGTCGTGGCGGTTTTTTCGCTCGGCGGGTGCAGCCGACAGCGGCAGAGGAGGACGCGGCGGCTCTACCAGCGTGAGCATCACCATCTCGGCGCCAACCCCGGTAAGTCCGGCGAACGGGGCACAGGTCACCGGCCAAGTCACGCTCACCGTCTCGAACGTGCAAGTGACAGGAGGGAGCGGCATCGCGACCTACACGTTCCAAATCGCCACCGATAACGCCTTCGCCACTATCGTCGCCCAGGCGAGCAACATTCCCCAGGGCTCCGGTCAGACGTCTTGGACAGCTGGCTCGGAGATCGCCAGCGGACAGTTTTTCTGGCGCGCTCGAGCAAACGTAGGCAGCACCACTGGCACTTTCTCGAGCGTCGGGAACTTCTCGTTCCAGGGCGCGGCGAGTACGGCGGGCAGCACCGACCAAGTGCTGCTATTCGATCCTCTCACCGGCGGGTCGAACTTGGGTGATTCCAGCGGTGGCGAGTGCCCCCGGAAGGTTGGAAAGTCATCGCGAGCTCGAACTTCATCGTCTACGACATGGAGACGATCGAGTCCGGCTTTCTAGAGTTCGACATCTCCGGTCTCGACATCCGTAACCCGACGCGCGACCCGCGGCATTTGTTTTTCATGTGAGATCCCAGCCTCGGAAGCAACATGACGAGCAACCGCTTCCGCGTCAGCTTGCAGAAGCTCGACGGCCGAAGCTCCATCAACGACCGATGGCTCCGACTTCGTTTCATCACGCAAGGCCGTCAAATCGACGAAGGAAGCACTTTCCGTGGCTGGGAAGTCGAGAAGACCTACCGCATCCGCTTGGAGTGGGGACGAAGAAGAGCGTGCGACTATCCGTCGACCACGACGGGCTGTGGTCATGCCAACGGCCATCGGTCACCGGAACAGCTTTGCCATCCGAAAGGCGCAAAACCCAGACGGGGTTGACCTCCCACCCGTGGTTGCCCGCTACGTATGCGAGGTAGCGACCATCAGGCGACCAGCTCACGTCCATGGCATCAGATGAGACGCCAGGCAAAGCCAGTCGGCTTGAATCACCCGTTTGCAGGGACACGACCACCAACACCTTGTCACTAGGGTCCCGCTCCAGATTGACCCGGTCCAGAAATGCGAGCTGCGTCCCGTCCGGAGACCACTGCCGCGCCCTCCCAGAACGGCCCGTCCTTGTTGACGACCTTTCGCGGGCCGGCGCGACTTTGCGAGGGATCCCCCCGAGCATCGGCACGACGAACACGCCACCCCCGTCGCGCTCCGAGAAAAACGCGATTTGCCGACCATCCGGCGACCAACTCGGGAACACATCATAGCCATCGTAGTCGGCAGTGCGGTTGGCTGATTGTCCTTCATCCACCTGCGTCACCCAGATATCCCAATTGCCGCTCTCGATAAGACTGATAGGCGGGCAGCTCACCATCGGGCGACGGTGTCGGATAATCCTCGACGCCAAGAGCGCTCGTGATCTGTGTGGGGTTCACGAGTCGAGGTGGGGCGAAATCGGCCGTGGTCGAGAGGTTCCGGACAATCGACGCAGCGACCAAGAGTACGACTAGAGCGCCACCTCCCAAAAGCATCCCACGCCGAGACCAGGCAGTCTTTGGCATCGGAGGGATGGTGCTGACGATTTCAACACACGAATCCACCTTCTGCTTCGTTTCCTCCAGCTCATTGCGAAGATCGATCGCCGACTGCAGCCGACGATTCGGGTCCTTGACTAGGCATCGCCTGACAAGTCTTGCCAAGTCGCGAGGAACGGCGGGATTGAGCTCGCTTGGCGAGTCAGGTATATCCTTGATGATGGAGGAGAGGACTTCGACTGAGGTTTCTCCTCCGAATGGACGCCGACCGGTCAACATCTCGTAGAGGACAAATCCAAAAGAGAAAATATCCGAGCGGGCGTCCACCGTCTTGCCCTGTGCCTGTTCCGGCGACATGTACATCACCGTCCCGACAATCACGCCCTCCGGCATATACCGTAATCATAACTAACTGCCGGTCGGCCCCAACTTGGCAACGACCACCATTTGCTTGCTCTTACGGTCTAGAAGATGTCGACCGGTCAATCACCGCCGAGGATCTCGCGGATGGCATAGGCTGGGCGCGTGCGGCTTTCTTGATTCAGTCTGACCAGAAGCTCCCCGACCAATCCCAGGCTCACGAGTTGCAGGCCGCCCAGCATCAGCAAGCTCGCCAGCAACAACAGCGGGCGTCCACCAATCGGCTCTCCCAACCCGAACTTGACCCAGGTCAAATAAGCCCCGACGGACGTACCCACGAGGCCCATCAGAAGACCTGCGGTGCCGAAGATTTGGAGGGGGCGGCTCGAATAGCTCAGAAGGAACTTGACGGTCATGAGGTCGAGAACCACGCGGAAAGTTCGGGAGATTCCATATTTCGACTCCCCCTGGCTTCGCACGCGGTGGCCGACGACGACTTCGTCGATCGAGACGCCGATGCTGCTCGCAACGGCCGGAATGAAGCGGTGCATCTCGCCATAAAGTTGAAGATTCTTGACGACGTCCGCGCGGAACGCCTTGAGCGTGCAGCCGTAGTCGTGCAGATGCACTCCCGTCGTGACCGAGATCAACCAATTGGCGATCGTCGACGGAAGGATGCGTGACAGGAACGGGTCTTTCCGATCCTTCCGCCAACCGCACACCATATCGAAGCCTGCATCGAGCCTCTCGACCAAATGAGGGATGTCCGCGGGCTCGTTCTGCAAATCCGCGTCGAGCGTCACGATGACCGACGCGCGCGCTTCGGCAAAACCGGCGGCGAGAGCCGCTGTTTGCCCGAAATTCTTCCGGAAACGGATGACCCTTACTCGGGAATCCCGATGATGGAGCGCGCTCAAGAGCGCAAAGCTCGCATCCGTGCTGCCGTCGTCGATGAACACGATCTCGTAAGCGAGCCCATAGGGCTCGAGCACTTCGGTAATCTCGCGATAGAGATTCGGTAAGTTCCCCTCTTCGTTATAGACCGGGATGACGAGAGAAATCTCAGCTATGTTCACGGGGTTCGACGCGTGGGTGGCCGGCGTGCGCGTCTTTCGTCTCCGAAGTCATGGCGAAAGTATATACTAGCGCTCCACAGGAGTAAGTATGGACAAGCTCGACGATCGGGAAGTGCGACAGCTCGCCGAGCTCGCGCATCTAGCTCTCTCGGACGACGAGCGCGCAAGCTTTCGAGGGCAGCTCGAGGCATTCCTGTGCTACGCCGAGCGCATCCAAGCGCTCAACACGGTCGGGGTCGAGCCGACGTCGTACGCGCTTCTCGAAGCGGGGCTCGAAGGCGAGAGCCGGCTGCGCGACGACCGCCCGAGAGAGAGTCTCGACCGAAAGGCCGTTCTCGACCAAGCGCCCGACGCGAGCGACGGCTTGTTCAAAGTGCCCAAGGTGCTGCCTTGACGCTTTGGCAAGAGACCGTCACTTCCCTCTCGCAAAAGCTTCGAGCCGGCGAGCTCTCCGCAGCAGAGACCACCCGAGCTTTTACCGAGCGTATCGAGAGTATCGACCCCTCCCTCGGCGCGTTCCTCGAGCCCATGACCGCCGTGGCCACCGAGCGGGCACAGGCACTCGACGCGCTCGACGAGACCAAACGCGGCCCGCTCCACGGCGTTCCCATCGCCGTCAAGGACATCATCTCCGTCGCGGGAAGCCGCTGCACCTGTGGTTCACGCATTCTCGAGCATTACGTCCCCGTCTATGACGCCACCGTCATCGAACGTCTCCATGCTGCCGGTGCGGTCGTGCTCGGAAAGACCAACATGGACGAGTTCGCGATGGGCTCGTCAACGGAGAACTCCGCGTTCCAAACGACAAAGAATCCGTGGAATATCGATCGTGTCCCTGGAGGCTCGAGCGGCGGCTCTGCAGCCGCCGTGGCGGCCCGTCTTGCCCCTGCCGCGCTCGGAACCGATACAGGAGGCTCTATCCGCCAGCCGGCCGCGCTCTGCGGCGTTGTCGGCCTCAAACCGACTTATGGGCGCGTGTCACGCTACGGTTTGGTAGCTTTCGCCTCCTCGCTCGACCAGGTCGGACCCATGTGCCAAACAGTCGAGGATGCCGCTCTTCTTCTCGAAACGCTCGCGGGGGACGACCCGAAAGACGCCACCTGCGCCACCCGCCCGGTTCCGAGCTACTCGCGAGAGCTCGACGCAGACGTCGCGAAGCTCCGCCTGGGGATCCCGAAGACCGCGACGGGTGAAGGTATCGATGACAGCGTCCGTGCCAGCTTCGACCATGCCGTACGGCTTTTCGAATCCCTCGGTGTCGAGACCGAAGCGATCGAGCTCCCCTCCACCGAGCACGCAGTCGCTTGTTACTATTTGCTCGCGACAGCCGAAGCGAGCTCCAACCTCGCGCGCTATGAAGGCGTGCGCTACGGACTGCGCAACGGTGCTACCAAAGCCCTTCGCGAGATGATGGCCGAGACCCGAGCGGGAGGGTTCGGGCCCGAGGTCAAACGCCGCATCCTCCTCGGTACCTTCGTTCTCTCCGCGGGCTATTACGACGCGTATTACCAGAAGGCACAGCGGGTACGGAGCTTGATAGCGAAGGACTTCGAGAACGCTTTCGAGCGCGTCGACGCTGTTCTCATGCCGACCACGCCGACCCCCGCCTTTCCGATTGGCGACAAAGTCGACGACCCGCTCTCGATGTATCTCATGGACATCTTCACGATCACCGCCAACCTCATCGGCGCCCCAGCATTGAGCTTTCCCGCGGGGTTCAGCAAGAACGGTCTACCGGTGGGCGTCCAGCTCGTCGGACGGCATTTCGACGAAGCGACGATCTTGAAGCTCGGCCACCAGTTCCAGCAAAGCTCGGATTTTCACTGCAAGGCGCCCGACCTGGCGCGGTGAATCCAGACATAGACGGGCACGCCGAGCATCAAGAGCAAAAAGCCCCCATACACGATTTCCTGGCCCGCCCCGGCAATCGCCCATAGCGAAAAGGCGAAGGCGAGCAACGAAACGACCGACGCGTAGGAGAGCTTGCGGCGGAGCATGAGCTCGGCGAGCGAGCAGAACAGGTAAGGCACGAGTGTGTTCAAGGTCGCGAGCAAGATGATGAACGTGAACTGCTCTATCAGGCTCTTGGAATAGTTCATCATGAGCAGCACGCTCGCAAGAACGCTCGAGAACACGAGCCCATGAGCAGGTGTGTCATATTTCGAGATACGACCGAACACTTTCGGAAACAGACCATCGCGCGCGGCGGCGAGAGGTATCTGACCTTGAAGCAGGAGCCAGCCGTTCAAAGCGCCGAAGCAAGAGACGACCGCGCCCACGCCCACCGCATATCCCGCCCACGACCCCCACATCACGCGCGCGGCTTCCGCGTAAGGCGCGTTCGATCCCGCTAAATCGGCAGGCGCAATCGTTCCCATTACGGCAACGGTGCCAAGGATATAGATCACGGCGGTACCTAGCGTGCCAATGATCGTCGCGCGCGGAATTGTCTTTTCGGGCTCGTGGACGTGCTCGGCCGGGGTCGTCCCGGACTCGAGGCCAAGAAAAGCCCAAACCGTGAGGGCCACCGTGGCCGTGACGGCGGCGAACGGAGACTGGCCACTCGCGTTAAAAGGCTGGAAGTTCGAAACATCCACATAAAATAAGCCAAAAAATGCGAGCGCGAGGAGCGGGAGCACCTTCAGAACCGTCGTGACGAGCTGTACGACGCCCGCGGTATGCACGCCGAGAACGTTGACCCAAGTGAGCACCCAAATGGTCGCGAGACCGAGTCCGACCGAGAGAACGGCGTTGTCACCGAGCGCCTCCCAGAAAAGCGTCATGTAGCTCACGAAGGCCACCGCAATCGCAGCATTGGTCGTCCAAATGGAGATCCAATAGCCCCACGCCACAAGAAATCCCGGGAAGTCCCCGAATGCCTCACGGGTATAGACGTAAGGGCCGCCCGATTTCTTGACGAGGCGCGAGAGTCGAGAGAAGACGAGTGCTAGAAGCGTGGCGCCGCCGGCGGAGACGATCCAACCAATGAGGCTGATACCGCCAAAAGACCCGAGCGCTGCAGGAAGAAGAAAGATGCCCGAGCCAATCATGTTGCCGACAACGAGCGCGGTCACCATCCACATGCCGAGCTTGCGCGTCGCCATGGTCAGCTCCTTCTCTCTTGAAAGTGATCCCAACCGCGCGCGCCCAACGGCTCTACCGATCCGTCGCGCCGCTCGAGCTCGACGGCGTTTTCATCCGACGTCATTTCGCCGATACGGGTGAGCGCTGTGTCACTGGTAACCCGAAACGATTCGATGGCAGACTCGTCGCGCGCGGTGAAGAGGAGCTCGTAATCCTCACCGCCCGAAAGAGCTCTGTAGACTTCGTCGCCGCCCGGCCCTCGTTTCCACGCGAGGGCGCCGGGTGCCAAAGGGAGCGCCTGTTCCTCGATGCGCGCGCCGGTGCCGCTCGCACGACACAAGCGATGCAAGTCGAGACTCAACCCGTCCGAAACATCGATGCAGGCAGTCGCGAGGTCGTGGGCTCTGAGCTCTCTCCCGAGCCCTAGGCGCGGCTCTGGGTCGAGATGCGCCCGAAGACAACGCTCGGCAAGCGGAAGCGGGCCCTCTCGCAGCACCTCAGGCATGATGGCACCTCCCGAGGGTGACAAAGACGCGCCATTTTGCAAGAGCCAGAGGCCCATGGCACTCGCCCCAATCTCGCCCGAGACGTAGATCGCGTCACCTGCGCGGGCACCCCCGCGACGGAGCGCCTTGCCGGCCTGGGTATGACCAAAAACCGTGACATCAACCACCGCACGCCCATCGGAGCGCGCTAAGTTGCCGCCCACGAGGCCGATCTCGAGCTCTTCGCAGCGCTGCGCAGCACCTTCAACGATCTGCCACAGCGTTTCCACCTCGATGTCACCGGAAACACTCAGAGACAGAAGCGCCCCGAGCGCTATGCCCCCCATGGCGGCGATATCGCTAGCGCTGACCGCCACGGCCTTGCGTCCAAGAAAACGTGGTGGGGTCGTCTCCCACAAAAAGTGCGTGCCTTCAACGAGCGTATCAACGGTGAGAAGCACGAACTCACCGTCCGGCACAGAAACCGCGGCCGCGTCATCCCCAATCCCAATAGACACGTGCTCGGAAGAAGGAACTCGATCCTGAAGCTCCCGGAGAAAAGCGTCTTCCCCAAACGCGGCAAGCTTCATAGGACAACGACCGAATGCTGAAAAAAGACCCCGCTTTGCCGTGTGAGAGAATCTATTTGAACCACCTGCAAAGGTGGGCGACCCTTCCTGCGTCCTTCGCGAACTCTCGAGGAGCCATGCTCCGATCCGCCGGGGGGGTCTCCCCTTCAAATAGACGTTGGCTCAATAGTTTTCCCTATCACGCGCAAAGCAGGGTTACTCAGCCTCAATTATACAGGCGGAGAAGTCTCTGTCGGCTCTCGTAGAGCCTCTTCCAGCGTTTTCACTAGCGCCGAGGCGCGGCGAGCGAGCGCGTCGTCAGCATTGCGCGCCGTCTCCTCTGCCTTGAAAAACTCATCAGCGATGTTCAGCGCCGCGAGAATGGCGACCTTTAGAGGCTCCGCCTGATTCGAAGCATCAGAGATCGTCGCCATCTTCGTATCCACGAAGCGCGCGAGCTCTTCGAGATAAGCAACATTCTCTTCCGCACGTACTTTGTAGGTCTGTCCCATGATCACCACTGGAACAAGACTCGAATCCGGCTGCTTTCCATCGCTCATAGGGTCGGTATTGTAGGCGACGGCACCAGCTCGCTCAAGGGCTCGCTTCGAGCTTTCCGATCCGCTCGAGAAGCCGCTCCACCTTGGTGCGGATTTTCTTGCGCTCTTCGTGGAACGCGGCAAGCTCGCCCTGAAGCTCTGCGGTATCCTCGGAAGGGGCCGCAACAGGAACGCCAGCGGAGAGCGACTCCACCTGTCGCTTCAGCTCGGCGACTTCGCTCTTCAGCGAGTGGTTGGACTCGCGTAGCTGTTCTATCAGCGCGGTCGCTTGCTCGACGCGCCCCTCGAGAGTCTTTAGGCGGCGCGACGTCTTGGGTGCGGCGCGTTCCGAGTCACCCTTTGCAGGCACTGCTGTACTCAGCTCGCCAAGGCTTCTTTCGCGACGCCAACGAGCTCAGAAAACGCCTTTTCATCGGCGAGCGCGAGCTCGGCTAGTTGTTTCCGGTTCAAGGCGACGCTGGCTTTGGACAGCCCCACCATGAACGTGCTGTAGGACATGCCGTTCAAGCGCGCGCCCGCACCGATGCGGATGATCCACAAACGGCGAAAATCCCTCTTGCGCGTGCGACGGTCGCGATAAGCATAGGACAATGCGCGATCCACCGACTCCATGGCGGAGCGATAGAGCTTGCTCTTGGTGCCTCGAAACCCTTTCGCGAGCTTCAATATTTTTCTGCGGCGATCGCGCCGGTTCGAACCTCGTTTGACTCTGGGCATTTCTCGATTAACTCCGAAACGATATCAGCCTAATACGGAATCAGCGGCGCGATGAACTTAGCGTCGGCCTTCGAAACAAGGCCCGACTTACGCAGCCTGCGCTTCCGGTTGCGTTTTTTCTTAGTCATTATGTGACCGGCATTGGCGTGGCTGCGCTTGATTTTGCCGCTTGCCGTCTTGCGAAAACGCTTGGCAGCCCCACGATGCGACTTTGCTTTCTTTCCCACTTGTGCATTACTCCTTCTGGCTCGCCACGAGGCGAGAGCGCGACTATACGCTACGCCGATTCCGGCTCTTTTACGTCGCCTTCCTGTTTCGCGGCCTTCATCTTCTCGATGACCGCTTTTCTGGGCGCCAGAATCTGATGCATCTGGTTTCCTTCCATCCTCGAGCGCGACTCGATGTTCGCGATCTCTCCGAGGTCCTTCGATAGTCGGTCCAAAATCTTTACACCGAGCTGGCCGTGCGAGCGCTCCCGACCTCGAAACATGATCGTCGTCTTGACTTTGTTGCCGTCCTTCAAGAATCGCTCGACGTGGTTTTTCTTGAATCCGTAATCATGGTGATCGATCTTCAAGCGAAATTTGATTTCTTTGACTTGGATTTGTTTCTGGTGCTTCTTTGCTTCATGCGCGCGCTTGTTCTTCTGATATAAATACTTGCCGTAATTCATGATCCGGCAAACTGGCGGGTTCGCTTTCGCGACAATCTCCACCAAATCCAACTCTTTGTCGCGAGCCATCCGGAGCGCGTCTTCCAGCTTGACGATGCCGACCTGCTCTCCGTTCTCGTCGATCAACCGAATCTCTCTAGCGCGAATCCGCTCGTTTACGCGAGTAGACCTATCGATGTGTCACCTCCTTCGTTCCCGCCTCAAAGTGCAGGCAGCTATTATGCCTGTTTTTTCGGGTCGATTTCCACTGTGAATACCATAACTCAAGGCCTCAGTGCACGTTCTCGAACCAAGGCCTCGACCGATTCGATGAAGTCGGGGATCGTCTGCGGCCCCTGGTCGCCGTCTTTTCGGTTGCGTACGGCCACCGTTTCGCCTTCGATTTCCTTGTCCCCGGTAACGAGCATGAAGGGGACTTTCTGAAGCTGGGCTTCGCGGATCTTTCGACCGATTTTCTCGTTCCGGTCGTCGACATCGACGCGCAGACCCGCCGCCTTCAACTCGTCCGCGACCTTTCGGGCGTAAGCGTGATGTTTGTCCGAGATTGGAAGCACCACCGCCTGCACGGGGGCGAGCCAGACCGGTAGAGCGCCTGCCGTGTGCTCGATGAGCACCGCCATGAAGCGCTCGAGCGAGCCTAGAATCGCGCGGTGGATGAGCACCGGCCGCTTGCGCGTCCCGTCCTCGGCGGCGTAGTGCAGGTCGAAATTGTCAGGCTGCGCGAAATCGACCTGGATCGTCGCGCATTGATGCGTGCGCCCAATCGCGTCCTGCACGTGAAAATCGATCTTGGGGCCGTAAAAAGCTCCGTCGCCGGGATTGACGCGATAGGTCGTCTCAGCTACCTCGAGGGCCCGAACGAGGGCCGCCTCGGCGAGCTCCCATTGCTCGTCCGTCCCCACGGTCTTGCCCTTTTCCGGCCGTGTCGAAAGCTCCACCCGTACACCTTCGAACCCGAAATCGGCATAGACCTCGTGGGCGAGCTTGATGAGGTCCACGATCTCTTGCTCGATTTGCTCGTAGGTGCAATAGATGTGGGCATCGTCCTGGACAAACGACCGCACCCGCGTGAGTCCCGAAAGCACGCCCGAGCGCTCGTAGCGATGACAACGGCCGAACTCCGACAACCGCAGCGGGAGCTCGCGATAGCTCCTCAGAGTGGAATCGTATATGAGAGCCGCGCCCGGGCAGTTCATCGGCTTCATGGCAGCGTCCATGTCATCGGACTCTACGAAATACATGTTGTCTTTATAGTGCTCGTAGTGGCCGCTGCGCTTCCATACGTCAACGTTCATCACGATCGGAGTTTTGATCTCCTGATAGCCGCGCTTGTCGAGCTTCTCGCGTATATACGCGATGAGACCGTTGACGACTTTCAAACCTTTTGGAAGCCAAAAGACTTGCCCCGGCGCCTCGGGCCGGATGAGGAAAAGCGCAAGCTCCGTTCCAAGCTTGCGATGGTTGCGCTTTTTCGCTTCTTCGAGCTGCTTCAAGTGCTCCGCGAGCGCTTTTTTGTCGTAGAAGGTCGTGGCGTAGATGCGCTGCATGGGCGCATTCGCCTCGTCGCCCTTCCAATAAGCCGCGCCGCTCTTGAGAACTTTGATCGCCTTGATGACGCCGCTATGCGGCACGTGCGGCCCCTCGCAAAAATCGTAGAACGCGCCGACGCGGTAGCACGAGACGACATCGCCTCCCTTTTCGTTGACGAGCTCTTCCTTGAACGGCTGACCGAGCTCCTCGAACTTCGCGATAGCCTCCGGCTTCGGTATTTCCTGTCGCTCGTAAGGGAGCTTCTTCTTCGCGAGCTTTTTCATCTTGTCTTCGATCTTCTGAAGATCGTCCGGCGTGAAGGGCTCGTCGACAGCGAAGTCGTAGAAGAAGCCGCCATCAATGGGCGGGCCGATCCCGTATTTTGCGTTCGGAAAGAGCTCCGTAACGGCGGCCGCCATCAAATGAGCCGAGCTGTGACGAAATATCTCGAGGGTCTCCTCGTCTTTCGACGTGAGAATGCGCACGTCGGCGTCTTGCTCGATAGCGCGACTGAGATCGTGGGGCTCTCCATCGATGAGCGCCGCGATCGCCGCTGCGGCTAGGCCCGGGCCGATATCCTCCGCGATCGTGCGCGGGGTCACCCCGGCGTCATATTCCTTCGCCGTCCCGTCTGGGAGTTTCACCGTAATTGGCATAACGAAATCAAAAACGTCCGCGGCGAATCCAAAAGCGGATTGGCCGCGGACGCTAGCACTGGTAGGCGCGCGCGGATTTGAACCGCGGACATCTACCACGTCAAGGTAGCGCTCTCCCACTGAGCTACGCGCCTAGTGACTCTAGTCCGGCGTGAATAGTAGCAATGCCACCTCTCGGTGTCAAGACAACAAACTCCTCTCTGAGTTGGAGATACGCGTATGAGGGAGGTTTTTGGGTATTTTTCTCGTCCATTGACTGGAGTAGGAGGTGAGGTGATAATTGCGTAGGAGAAGTTCCCCCGTCCAAAGTATGAGCGCGCCCCGTCGCCCGACCGCCCCGACCAGCGAGTCCAGCGCTATCCTGAATCTCGTTGAGATCCTCAAAGTTCAAGGACTCCTGACGAGCGAAGAGGAAGACCAGGTCGAGCGCTACATGCAAGTGCAGCAACTCAGCAAGAAACGGCCATCCGAAGGCTCGGCAAGCTCGGCGAGGACGAGATTACGCAGGCGGTCGCAAAACACGCGAAGCTGCCTTACCTCAAGATCAACCCGCTAGATCTCGACCTCGACGTCGTCACCGCGGCTCTTCCCGCACCGTTCGCGAGGCGTCACACGATGTGCGCGGTGTCGAAGCACGCCAACACCGTGACGCTCGCGAGCCAACCCGTTCAACAAGGCGCCGCTTCGAGACCTGCAGTAATTCGGGGGCATGGAGGTGAAGCTCGTTGTCGCGTCACGCTCGGACATCGTGGCCGTCAACAACGGTTTCTACGACCTCAAAACGTCCCTCGACGCCGCGGAGTCCCAGCTCACCGATGGCCGGCTCACACCCATCGACGTCACCAACCAGGAATTTCTCTCCGGCCCATCCGTAGAGATGGACCCGACGATGCAGCCCGTCGTCACCGCACTCGACAACATGTTGACGCATGCCTTCGATCAACGTGCCTCCGACATCCACATGGAGCCCAAGCGCAACATCGCGCTCGTGCGCTTGCGCATCGACGGTGTCCTGCACGACGTTCACGTCATCCCGAAGATCGTTTACCAGGCCGTGGTGAGCCGGGTAAAGATGCTGAGCGGGCTCAATATCGCCGAGAAGAGACGGCCTCAGGACGGACGCATCAAAAGAAGCGAAGGCGGGAAGGAGGTCGAGATTCGCGTTTCCACCATGCCGACGGTGTTCGGCGAGAAAGCCGTGCTGCGAATCTTCGACCCGGACATTCTTTTGAAATCCATCGAAGAGCTCGGTTTTTCCGAAACGGACCTTCCGCGCTTCTTACCTTTTCTCGAGCACCGGGAAGGCATCATCCTCGTCACCGGCCCGACGGGAAGCGGCAAGACAACGACGCTTTATTCCGTCCTGAAATATCTCTCGAAGCCTGAAGTCAACATCGTCACGATCGAAGACCCCATCGAGCTCGTCTATGACGACTTCAACCAGGTTCAAATCCGACCGGAAATCGACGCGACCTTCGCCAACACCATCCGCACCGTGCTCCGCCAGGACCCGGATATCCTGATGGTAGGTGAGATTCGCGACAGCGAGACCGCGGAGATGGCCATCCAAGCGGCGCTGACCGGCCATCTTGTCTTCTCGACACTCCACACGAACGACGCCCCGTCCGCCATAACGCGCTTGCTGGATCTCGGAGCGCCGCCCTTTCTCATCACATCGACGCTCGTGGGCGTGATCGCCCAGAGGCTCGTCCGCACGTTGTGCCCGAAATGCATCGAAGACGTAAAGCCTACAGAGGAGGACGCTTTCGGCTTGAGCGTGCCGTTCGAAAAAATCCGAGGCCTGACCTTTCGCCAGGGGCAAGGATGTATCAACTGCCGCCAAACCGGTTATCTAGGCCGGAGCGGCATCTACGAGATCATGCCCTCACCGCGCATGATAAGAAAACTGATCGTCTCGAAAACGGAGTCCCCCGAAATCCTGAAGACCGCCCGCGAAGAAGGAATGCGCACATTGAGAGAGGCGGCGATCCAAAAATTGGTAAAAGGCGACACGACTGTCTCGGAAGTCATAAGAGTCACCGGGCGCTAGCCGTTACCGGCTAGCGGGTTACCTCCTTCCCGCTACCGGCCTTCCGAGTCTGCGTTGTGCCACGAGGCAAGCCGGAAGCAGATAGGGCGCGCCAGAGGAACGCGGCCACGCCTCAAACTTCTTCAAACCGATCCGTTTCGAATCTTTGGACCACAGTGTTGGCGCTCTTCCAACTATCTTCCGGGAGACCGGCTTTCAGGCAAGTCTCAGCCAGGAAGCGATCGCGGGTCCAGCTTCGTTCGGAGGCGACTTCCGGCAGCAGCAACCCTCGGACACCGTCGCACTCGACGATGAGGCCGTCACGGCCGATCTCGATCGCGTCCAGCCTGTCGATCTTGTCGACGGGCTCTGGCATGGTCAAAACGGAAACGCTGATGCGAACTCGCGTCACGTCACCTGGCTGCACCGGCTGGAATCTCGGATCACCTGTCGCAGCGGCAACGACCGCCCTCGCGATTAGTTTCGGAAGCTCGGCCGAGCGGCGGACATAACCGATGCAGCCTCTGAGCTCGCCGTCGAGCCTCAACGTAGCGAAGACTCCTCCCGACTCGATGGCAAGGTTCACCTTCCGCTCGGCACTTCCGGCGAGAGCGAAATGTTTCTCGAGGGCAAAGCGCGCGCCCCGCAGTAGCGTCGCTCGTTGCTCCTCGGTAAGTAAGCGCGTCATTGCTCAGGATCGCCTTTGCACGAGCGGCTCAAGCGTCCATGCCTTCCATAAACGCGGCGGAGGCATAACCGACGACGCCCGCGACATCTCCCGTGACATCGCCCGAATCTCCGTAGGCGAGCACGCGTGATTGCGTCGCGCCGAGGGTGCGGGCCACCTCGAGCACCGCGATCATCGGACCGCCTCCGCAAGCGTGATCGTGACGCCCCTCGAGCAGCTCGGCAAGCCCGCGAGGGTCGAAGCACTCGAGACAACCGACAACTTCAGCATCGAGCTCCCGCGCCCGGACGCGCGGCTCAAAATGAGAAAGGTCCGAGCTCGCGATCAGAAGCACGGAACGTCCCGATTGTTTCACCGCGTACTCGATCGCATGGATCGCGATGGCGATCATTTCACGCGTTTGATAACCCATCAATATGGGCGCGACGGGAACGTCTGGAAGAAAATGCTGCAAGAACGGGTATTGCATCTCCAGGCTGTGCTCGTCGAGATGCACCCCGGGCTCGTATCGGATGCGGGAGGACGAGCGCTCGAGCGTCGCAACGAGGTCCCGGTCGATTTGAACGACGCCGAGCGGGGTCTCGATACCTCCCCCTTGAATCAGAAAAAGGCCGTCGCCCCCTCGATGGCACGGCCCAAGCAACAGCACGCTGTCGAAACGCTCACGCTCCAGGAGACCATAGGCGGCGGCGGCAATGCGTCCCGAATATCGAATCCCCGCATGCGGCACGACGAGCGCGCACAATTTTCCCGTGAGGTCACAAGCCTCTGCGTTCTTGACCGAGCTCTCGAGAAGCGCACGAAGCGCAGCCGGTTCAGCGGGGTACCACGTTCCCGCCATGCGCGACGAACGGATCGCTTCATACATCGGCTTTCAAGGCAGGCCGACGACGCTGAAGCAGGAGGAAAATCCCGAAAGCGATGGCGAAGACGAGGAGCGTTCCCATGAGAACGGCCGAAGCGTTGTCTCTCAAATACATGATCGCGACGTCACCGTAGCGCACCGCTAGAAACGCTTCTCCGAAGTAACGAAAGCAGCGTCCGAGGAGGATCGCCAACAAGAAGCGGTGATAGGGAAGCCCCAGCACGCCGGCTGAGAGCACGAAAATCTTGAAGGGGAACGGCGGCGGCAAGATCGCGGGTACGGCGACCGCGAGCGCTCCGTAACGCCCGAATAAACGGAACACGGAATCGATCTTCCAGTCGGAGAACTTCTTCTTGAGAAAGCCATATCCCTTCCAACGGGCGAGCCAATAGAGAAGGCTCGCTCCGGCAGCAGAGCCGAGCACGGTCATGAAAGCATAGTAATAGGCATGAGTCGGGAAGCGTGTTCCGAAATAGATCAACAGAAGGTCGTTGATCTCGGGGAGCGACAAGAGCGAAGAGTCGAAAAATGCTACGACGAACAGACCAGGCCCGCCGGCAAGGCTCCCGAGACCGCGCACGGCCTCTACCAAACGCTCAGCTATGCTTCCCATCCGGCATTATAAACCCGTATTCAGCATTCTCTCAGGACTCCGGCAGCATAGCTCGACTGCCCGAGTCCTGAGAGTATCCTGAATGCTAAATGCTGATCGCTGCACGAAATACGGGCTTTACTCGAGGCGGACTGGAATCCAGAGAAAGCTCGACTGCTGGCCGGAGATGATTCGCTCGATGCGCAAGAGCAAGTCGCCGCCCGCGGGAACTTCACCCATGAGCCGCTGCAGATCGTCGACGTTGCGCACGGGCTGGCGGTTCGCTTCGATGATGATGTCGCCACGACGAAGCCCAGCATCCTCTCCCGGCCCGTCCTGGTCGACATCCATCAACACGACGCCGGCTGCCGAGCTCGCGCCGAGCTCGCGCGCGAGCTCATTGGACAAGTCCTGACCGCTGATGCCGAGGCGACCCCGGTCTTCTGTCGGAGGCTCAGGCGCGAGATTCGCATCGATGGTGCGAAGCGCCATCGTGACCTCCGTCGTCCGAAGCTCGCCGTCACGATAGAACTTCACCGGCACGGTCTCGTCGGGCCGCACATCCGCGACGATGTGGACGAGGTGATTGTTGGACTCGATGGACACGCCATTGAGCTCGACGATGATGTCCCCCGCCTTCAGGCCCGCTTTGGCCGCGGGCCCATCGGGCTCGAGAATCTCGGAAATGATGGCGCCCTTTTGTCCCGAGAGACCGAAGCTTCTCGCAAGCTCCGGGGTGAGATTCTGAATGCTCACGCCGAGCCATCCGCGCGTCACCTTCCCGACCGAGATAAGCTGGTCGTAAATTTTACGCGTCATGTCCGACGGGATAGCAAATCCGATACCCATATTCCCACCGGAGTTCGAGATGATGTTCGAGTTGATGCCGACGATCTCGCCATGCATGTTGACGAGAGGCCCGCCCGAATTGCCCGGATTGATGGCGGCATCCGTCTGGATAAAATTGTCGTAATTGCCCTGGCCGATGAGACGCCCTTTCGCGCTCACGATGCCGGCTGTCACCGTATGGCCGAAACCGAACGGGTTCCCCATGGCGAGCACCCACTCCCCGACCATCGTGTTCTCGGAGCTCCCGAAGTCAACATAGGCGAAAGTGCGATCCGCGTCGATCCGCAGGACGGCGAGATCGGTCGCTGGGTCCGTGCCGACGACCTCGGCCTCGTAGCGGGTTTGATCCGAGAACCGGACCTCGATTTCGTCGGCATTCTCGATCACGTGGTTGTTGGTGATGACGTAGCCTCTCGGATCCACGATCACACCGGAGCCGAGGCTGCGGCGTCTTTGTCCTTCCGGCTGGTCGCGAAAGAAACGTTCGAAGAAATCGTCCAACGGTGTGCCAGAAGGCGGCTGCTGAGCGGGCTCGGTGCCTTCGGTAAAGATGTTGACTACTGCAGGCTCGAGCTTTCTGGCAACGGCTGCAAAAGCGCGAGAGAGCTTGTCTACCGCCGGGAGATCGTCGGTATCGACGAGCGGCCGTTCTGCCGGAGCGGCGGTAGGCGTCGCGCGGACTTGAGAAGGCTCCTCGAGCTGGACCGACGCATTATGGGCGGGCGGATTGGGAGCTCCGGAAAGAGCAGGGCCCACCGCTAGCGCCAGAGCGATCAAAACGCCGATGAGGCCGAATCCCAGCGCCGCCGCGCGGCCCAAGTTCGAGTGCTTCCGCGGTTCGCATCGCGTTTCGTGATTGTCGGTCATTTCTCTCTCCACAAACTGCTTGGCTGCTTGGCCAAGGGTAGCTAAGCTTGCTAAAATTTTCCGTCTGGTGCCAAGTGCACCATTATAACAAGTCCGCTAGAAG